>Ga0209639_1000067_pt1 | contig 163400 bp, 101 predicted proteins | sample EPASupsiteHSE605_FD_187268 | JGI IMG/M metagenome (GOLD analysis project Ga0209639, IMG submission 187268) | Bioremediated contaminated groundwater from EPA Superfund site, New Mexico - Sample HSE6-05 (SPAdes) (version 2) | ecosystem: Environmental > Aquatic > Deep subsurface > Groundwater >... | reverse complement strand
TTTATATCAGCTTTTTGATTAACTAGATATTCGACAATACTAAGATGACCTTTTTCAGCAGCATAATGAAGAGGAGTTCCAGATGAATACCCACTTGCTTGAGCATTTATATCAGCTTTTTGATTAACTAGATATTCGACAATACTAAGATGACCATATTGAGCAGCATAATGAAGAGGAGTTCCAGATGAATACCCACTTGCTTGAGCATTTATATCAGCTTTTTGATTAATTAGATATTCAACAACACTAAGATGACCATTACAAGCGGCATAATGAAGAGGAGTCCAACTTGAAAAATCTGTACTTGTTTTTGCATTTATATCAGCTTTTTGATTAACTAGATATTCAACAATACTAAGATGACCTTTTTCAGCAGCAAAATGAAGAGGAGTCTTATTAAATCTAAAAACTCAACTCTATTATCTTTTGTATTTATATCAGTTTTTTGATTAACTAGATATTCAACAACACTAAGATGACCATCTCTAGCAGCATAATGAAGAGGAGTCCAATCATCATTAGTTTTTGCATTTATATCAGCTTTTTGATTAACTAGATATTCAACAACATGGAGATGACCATTTTCAGCAGCTAAATGAAGAGGAGTCTGATTATCTTCATTTTTTGCATTTATATCAGCTTTTTGATTAACTAGATATTCAACAACACTAAGATGACCATAACAAGCGGTATAATGAAGAGGAGTCCAATCATTATTATCTTTTGCAATAATTTCAGCTCCATTATCATGAAAGTAATGTAATAAATCTAAGTTATTATAACAAGATGCCAAGATTATCAGCTTGAAAGAATTCCCCAATATTTCTACTGCCTGCAAACATAATCGAAAAATCTCAATCGATCCTCCACAGATAACGCACTCAATTACTGATTGATCGATTGTAAACAGTTTTATTTCCAAAAAAAACTTAAAACATTTGACTGATCCAAAAAAACCACAAAAACCGAGTAAATCAAAGTCAAGATTCATGATATTCTCAATTTCAATAATATTGGCTTTATCTTGGAAGAAGCTTGGATTCTGATACTTTCTATGAATCTCATCAATGTCATCATATTTTAGACAATACTCAATTGATCCAGGAGAAAAACTTGTTTCAATCAGTTTTAATGAAAGATCTAATGTATTTTGGCAGATATCATTTTGTACATAATCCATTTTATTTGATAAATCGATAAAACGATCAATCATGCTTTGGAGATTAGCAATATCATCAGAACTATATATACTTTTATCAATTAAAATTCTAACAAAATTACTATTCATTTTTAATGCTCTTGCTAAGAACTTCTCCCTAAAACCCTTCCTTTCAGAGTATTTTCGATGGAGCTCAAAAATCAATTCATACTTTTGAGGTCTAAATATGCTCAAATTAACTAATGTACTGATAACAAAATCAATATCATCGATTTCTATTATATGATCTGGTGTTCCATCTTTATAAAGTGAGTATTCAAAAACAATTTTCTCTTCCATTTGTTAAAAACTGACAACTTCATTATTGTTGGATCAATAATACCTTCAAGTGTATCATCATCATTAAGAAGTTCTAATTACAAAATGAGGAATTTTTCATCCCAAAAAGAAATCAACAAATGATTTTCCCTTGAATATGTTCATGTGGAACTCATTATCATTTTCTCTGACTGCGAGTTTGTAATGGGAATTTCATTTCAAGAATGTTTTGTTTCGATTTTCTTAGGGATGTTAATTGGGGAATAAAAAATCAATTTGGGGGACAATTTTTAAAATAGGGGTCAAGTTTCTGACAACTCGCAAGAAATCGAACAAAACAACAAAAAATTTATTTTCTACTATTAAAGGAGAAACAGTTTCGATATTCTTTATCACATATATTTTTTGAACATATTCTCTAGATATTTTTTCCAAACAACAAATATTTTTAATGAATGCTAATTTCAATTTTGTGCAAAGACTTCCGTTAGTGCCCCTATTTGATAAACAATACTACTATATGGAGTTTATGGGAGGGATGTGAAAGCGAAAATATTGAAGAGGGAAGGTCATATTGTGATAAAAATATTTATATTTCTATAACTGTTTCTTCTCAAGATCTTTTATAAATCATGGAAATGCAGGTGTCAAATATTTGAGTTATGGTGGATCATTCTCAATGAGTGTCTATTACTCAATGTTTTATAACTGTAGAGCCACTGAAGGAGGTGCATTTCATTTTCATCTTCAAACAATCCGAGAAACCACAAAAGAGACAATCCCAAGAACATATACCGAATTAATATGTTCCAATCAATTGGCTAATCAGACACATATCAGCATAATATTCTCATTCTTATTTATTTCGGATATCTAGTGGTATTAAGGATTACTTAGTTGAATTATGATATTAGTATTGTGGTTGAATGATAACGATATTTTCTGGCTGTTGTTTTGGGTAAGAAAAGATCAAAGTATCCCTTAATTGGAAAAATTATGGATTATTTCTCACAGTTTAATCCCAAAATATTCTTTTTTCTCGAAAATTCATCAAATAAAATAATTCCCAAATGTTCTTTTCTCAATAAAAGTCTATACTAAATGCTCAATAACTGTGTTTGACTGATCATGGTGGAGAAATAAACACCTGTTCAGAATCTCGGAAGCAGCTGATCAAAAATATTATCCTCATTTTTGTATCATTCCGTGTAAATAAATGATCAATTTAAGCTATTATTTAATGATTTCATTTTTAGCCAGTTATCTCTTTCCACATTCTTTATTGTCGATATATATATGCCTAGTAATTTTTTTTGGTCATTTGTTTTTCAGATTTTAATTGTTATTTCTTCGATTTCATGCATTATGTACTCAAAACCGTGGATGGATACCACCAAATTATCTGTAATTATAAAAACTCCAATTGTAATATCAATAATATCAGTAATTGCCTCTTTTTTTTCATTACCCATTCTATTTGCGTATTATTTGGAACATAAAAGCAATACATTATATCTATTTTGTATGTTTTCGGTACCTTTTCTGATTGCAGAATTATTATACTTCTATCAAGTTAAATTCAATATTGAGTCATTTTTCTCATCTCATTTCAAGAAATGGTCTGAGAAATATTCATCCAAAGATATCTTAATCATTCAGAAAAGGTTGAATTGTTGTGGATTCTTCACAATCAACGAGTTTCCTGCCAGTACTTGCTCATTAGTTCCAAAACTACCATGTATTATTGCACTTCAAAATGTTTTTGGTGATTTCTTCATTAGAAGTGGGTATATATCGCTTATGCATTCAGTGTTTCGAGCAATTTCTTTCCTAGTGTTCTTTTATAACCAAACTGAGGCTACAATAAATGAAGAATCTCACACATTTCTACCCAAAGACAATGGGTCAAATGAACAGGATCTCTAGATCTCTCAACTTCTGTTACTTAATAAAATAAACACCTTTAGATGATTTGGAATAATCCAAAAATCGAATCTCTTCATCCAGTAGCAGCATTGTTTTATCTTAGAAGTGACCAAGAGCTGTTTTTTAGCACGAATGCAACAACGGGTGATTTAAATCTGTTGTATTATTCTTTACCGAAGTTTGAAAAGAATGATATATTGAAACTATCTACTTTCTATAATTCTGGAGGAGATTTTCGAAGAGGCCTATTGGATATCAAGTTCTCTTTTTCTTTTTCTAAATCTTTTGTTTCAACATTTGCTCAAAATCTTAAAAATCTAATGCAAATAACTAATGATCAGATTATTCATTTCTTTTTTCATTGCTTATCGTGGTATTGCCTCGATACAGACCAAAAATTGCAGGATGATTTTTTAAATATTGTTAATAGCATTAATCATATTGTTTCGTTGTCTGTTTCTAAATTCTGTGCATCAATTTTTGTTCCAATTTCTATCGATGCTATAAATAATGAAGAATTTCAATGGAATGAAGACATGATAGCAACTTGTACCACCCAGTATCTTCTTAACAAAGATCTAGGATCGGAATCTTTTGCCTTTTTGCTCGGATTATTAGAGATATCCTCGTTAAAAAACTCCAAAAATACTGTTACTTGTGTTCTTAAGACAGTATCATCTCTATTTGAAGGGAATCGGAAAGTAGTATCTTCGCCATTTATAAAAGATATTATTCCAATTATACAACCATTATTTAATATATTCGATCCATGCGTTTATGATATTGTTTCAACAGCATCACACGATTTTGGCGAATTTGAAATGATGTTTAATGATATATGTACCTCTATCATCTCCAAATTAACCAAGGTTGTGCAGAAAATCAATCCAAAGTTATTCATATTAGATGTTGATACCATACTTGGTAAAACTACTGAAAGGATTGGATTTCGGGATGGGATCAAGAGTATACACCTTGAGACAAATGAATATTCTAAAGAAATAATGGCGTTTTTCTCTGAAGACACATTATCAATTTTAAGTTTAATTATCAGAGCATTAAGACAAGCATCATTAAAAGCCATTGATGTATTTATTAACTCAATCATTGATTGGATTCCAGTTGTTGATCCTGAAATATCTCCTAACTTTTTTGCAATTATTGAGCTTTTGCTACCCGAACTTTCCAAAAGCAAAATATATAATAAGTTAATTTTAAATCTTTTTAGTTCGAGGATATTTCATTCTTCATTAACAGTTTATTTAGTTTTTCCACTTCCTCATGTAGTTGAGATATTGAGGTCACATCTTTATTCAACAGTTTGTAATTCCAAACCTGAGATTCTAGGACAAGTTTTAGGTTCATGTCCAAACAACTATTTTTGTTTTGCTGAAAATGTGGCTAGAGTTTACCAAATAGCCGATCGAATTGGAATCGAATTATTTGCTTGCGATTTAGTTTTTACCCAGCTGTTTGGTGCTGCAACAAATTTTAGGGAAGAGGAAACTCGGGCACAAAATAAGTCAATTTATTATTATGCTCAATCAACAATATTTTTGTTTATATTTGAATTATTAAATAATTCAAGAACATCATTATTATGTTTATCATCTCAGTTATTTATGGGCGGCCTTGTAACATTTTTATTTGAAAGTGAGCTCTCAAATATCATTTTGGAGCGATTGTCATTAGCACTTTCATATACAAGTCATTTGCCTCGAATTTTTTTGGATACAGCATCCACAATATTTAAAACATGTGGATCAAAACCCAGCGATTGTGGATTTACTGATTTGGCCATCCGGTTTTCTTCAATTTTTATTAGCTCAATGAAGAATAATCCTCAACTCCTCCCATCAGCCCTGTTTTGCCTGGATGATCTTATGTTTTGTTCGTCAAAAATTTTAAATTGGAAGCTTTTTTATTCTTGCTTTGATCTTATTGGCCTCTTTTTTCATCAAACAATAATGAACAGTCTTAGTCCAACACAATTTGATGCACTTGTATATATGTTTAGGAGAATTTCCAACAATGATACATATGAGACCATCTTAATTAAGATGCTTTGTATTGTTGGTGATTCTTTTTCCACATCCATTGATACGCTTTTTTTAATCAAGAATCCGAGTTTTTTGGTTTTGTCGATACTATGTTTTTCTGAAACAAAGTTTTTCGGAAGATTCCTTAAGGTATTAATGGCTTTGTGTGTTTATTCTGAGTCAAATTGCTATTCTTGCCACCAAGAAGGGATCGATTACCTTCTATTAGAAATTATTGAGGGAAATGTGTGTTTTCTGAATAATTATTACCATCCCACAAAACTTAATCAAGATGAAATCGGCAGTATTTTCGAGATACTAAGATATATCTCAATTATAAAGTCTAGTGAATCTGTATTGTTTAAGCTTTATTCTATGCTTTCCCCAACATTTAAATATAATACTGAAGTTTTATCAATGGTTCAATCTGTTTTAAATGAACGTCTACCAGCAAATCCATGTTATAGTGTATTAACAACAAAACCATTGGCAAAACATCAAGTAATAATGGATTTAAACACACCCAACTTTTTTATATCAATGAGTCTCAAGATAGATATTAAAACTTTTGAAGAAAAGAATATTAGGGCCAAAATAATATCTGTTAAAGATTCTCAATCACTATCATTATCGGTATATTTTCAACAGAGATCATTTTATGTTATTACTGAAGGGCCAAGAATTCGAAGCTCCCTTCCATTAGGTCCAATCCAAAGTTCTTCAGTGTTTTTGACATATATTTTCAATTTTATCGATGAGGGGGATTTTTATTCTGTTAATTTGCTGCAAGAAGGAAATTTAGTTGAAACAGGAAATGTAAGGAAACCAATTTTTTGTAGCAATTTAACATTTGAGATAGGATCCTTAGTTTCTAACACACCCAGATTTGATTCACCAGTTCCTCTATATATTGGACCTTTTTCCATCAATTGTTGTGAACTAATAGAAGAATATCTTGGCGAATTGTCTCCTCATGGATTTAAATGTGAAAACTGTTTAGCATTATCATGGAAACAAATACCACATGTTTTTGCTAATGAAATGGATAATTTATATCATGTTTTTAGGAGATCTAGCATTGTACAACTTGTCTTAAGTTTTGGTCAAATATATGATTCTTCTCAATTGGTTATGCTTGATTTGTTTTTTTCAATTCTTTCTCATTGTAATGTAGCACAATTTGCAGATGAAGTGACGATTTGTTCAATTAAGTATTTGTCAAGAAAAGCAAACCCTAATATTGAAGAAGTTTTTAAGGAATTTTTTAATGAAGGGATTAAATTTTTTGTTGAATACGAGAGAGAGCTTTCTGTTTTTGATTTTTCTTATTTTTTCTACATTCTTGCTCTGAACAAGAAAATTTTGTCATATCACACATACATATCCTTTTATAATTTTTATATCAAATGTATGGATTCTGAATTATCTTCATATATTTTTAATACTTTTGTGTTTAATCTATATATCTGGAGCAATCTTTTTGAATCAGAGTTCACTCAACTTTTAAATCACTGGAGAAAGTATTTAATAATGGGAGATTTTCCAAAGATCAGTGGAGAATCCACTATCTACAGGTTCGTTGAGCAGTCATATTATATATACAAACAAAAACAGATGTTATGGCTGTTGTTATCAGATCATTTTAATTTTTTTGTTAACTTTTTCATATCTATCATCCCATCATCTAAAGAAATCTCTCAACTAGCTTTTATTCTTAGTGATAACAATGATTTCGAGTTTCAAAGAAGAATTCTTATGATTTTATTAAATATATCTTCTAAAAAAGAGTGCAAGAATTTATTTTCCACAGATGTTTGTCAAAGCATCATTTCAAGTTTTGTTTGGGTTCACGAGATTAATAACGTGCTTGATATTTTCATTAATATTGGGTCAACATTATCACTTGGATATTTGGCTGGTCTTTATTTATGGCATATTCAAGATTTCCAGCTTGTTAGCGTTCAAAAATCCATAGTTAGTATATGTATCCAGGGATTAGTTTTAAATGATCACAATTATTTAAAAGGTATATCCAATGTGTCTCGTTCTTTTGAAGACAGGCTTTGGTTTTTGTGGCCAATTCTATCCGTATTTACGTTTCCCGAAGAAGAGAGTAAGATAATTGAATGGATTATTAAAGAATTAAATACCGTTGACGAGTTAATGTCCACTATTTTTCTTATATTTGAATTATTGGTTTATTTAGCAACATTATTCCATTCATTTTATGATTTACTAATAGTCATAATAGTACAATTATCTCACGAAATTGAATCCAATTTATTGCTTAGAAACAAGATTAACATAATCGAATTGTTTAATTATATCATTATTTGTATTTATTATGAAGTAAATAACATTGATTGTATCCCAAGTATCTTCTCAATTAACTTTGATAACAAATCCGAGACTGTTGAAATATCTCTTCCAATATACGAGTTGATATCTAAAATTAGGCCCTTGAATTCTAGGCAAAAAGTCTGGTATTCATCAAGAAACGCATACAATGCAACATTATCTAGTGTGGTTTTTCCTTCATTAAGGATTATCTTTCAATTTTTTCCAAAAGACTCGAAAGATTTTTCTACATATCATACATTTCTGTTTTTGAAAGAGAAAACAACAGAATGTTTTATCACCTTGAACAGTGTTTTCGATTCCCTTTGTGCCAGAACCTTAGTTGATTTTGGAAAGTCTGTTCAACATGTTTCTGAATCTGTCTATCAAATAATTTCTTTATCAATACCCAAGCAAAACTTATTAAATGAGCACCAACCATATCATTTTGATTTTACAACATTGTATCAATACATTTCTTTTGGGCACTATTATCAGGACATATGCACAAAGTCATTAACTTTGAGCAAAATACCTCAACTTGTTTATTCTCCGATTTATAATTTGATCAAAGAAGCAACAGTTGAAGCCCCATATCCTAAAACCGAAGAATTTTCTGTAACAAAAATATATAATGATCCAAAGGTTCTTTTTTGCGGCCAGTGTCAACTGAGAAATGGTTTTGATTGCGGTGATTGCGTTTTTGTTTATTGTTCTAATAGTTTGTTTTTATTTTCCTCCCAAATTAAGTATTGTATTCATACAGTTTTAATCAATATGATTTTACTTGTCTCAGATTATCAAATAATAGTTTTTGTATCACACTCTTTATTTGTGCTAACTATTGATGATTCTATTTTTGAATTATTTATTACAACCTCAAGGAATTTAGGGATTCCATTATATGATATTTCCAATTTCGAAAACCGAATGGCTTCTTTAATGAAGATCCGAAATACTGAAATCGAAGATAAAATCTTAATAGAAGAAATTATTGAATTAGGAAAAAATCCCTCCTTATTATCTCTGTCTACAGAGGTTCCTCACTATGTATCTGAAATCATTTTACCACTAAGAATATTATCAACAATGTCCATCGAGCCTCCAAAATTATACCATTTCATCTCTTGCAACTATTTATTTCTACTATTCAATGATTCTTCTTATCAATACATTAAAATTGCTAATGGGAAACCAAAGTTTTTTACCAAGAGGATCAAATTCGATTTAAACCAGAATGTTATTCCACTCCCTCTTAGTAAGCACATGATCATTTATGATCTCGATTCATCATTATGCCATTACATGTCATATGATAAGTATTTTATTTTACCATTTTATTCAATAAATAAGATTATTGGGTTTTATGATGACATTGTTGTGTCTCACACCCAAAGAACAATATTTATTAATGGGATGACCATATGTAATACAAAATCTCCAATATTTTTATCGAAGTATTCCTATAATTTAAACCTTGCCATATTTATGACACAAAGCGGAGAAATTTTACTACTCGATCCTTCTCAATCTATTACATTTACGATTTGCTCAGTTCCAATCGAAGATGTTCTTTTTATAGATATATGTGAATGCAAGTTAATTATTCTTTGTTATAAGAATCACATAAAAATAGTTTCATTGAATGGGAACGAATTCAGAACTATTTCTGTTACTGATACAGTATCATCTCTTAGCTGTGGACATCACCATGTGTATTATATTTTGAAGTCCAGCCAGATTTATTGTTCAAATATCATTTCCGGGCACTCTTTTCTTCTTTATAATGATCAGCAAGAAACCATAATTGGAACCAATTACTATGATAGGATACTTTGCTATATCACAAGTGCCGGAAACATCAAAACAATCAAAATAGTCCAATAAAAAATTGTATTTAGTCGATAAACCTTTTTAGATTGCTGGTTCGACCATTCTGATTCTGTGCCTGAAACCTGCTAATGCAGAATGCCTTGGAATTCTATTCTTTTTCAGAGCATGATGAACTTTTTGGGCAGCTTGATATCCTTGATAAGCACGGGCGGCTTGAACGGCAATTGCAGCTTGACCAATACCAGGAACAAATGCAGCAGCAATAGGTAAAGCAGTTGTGGCAATTGGAGCAGCCTTTTCGATCAGTTTACCAGCTTTCTTTCCAACTTTACCAACCTTCTTTCCAACCTTCTTGGCCTTTCTTCCAGCCTTCTTCATTTGCTTGGTGAATCCATTATAGTACAATTCTTCCTCTTCTTCATATGAGAAGGCAAGTGAGATCGCTAGGAAAAATAACATTAAAATGTCATTCTGACAGGTCGCTGACAGAAAGGGTTTTTTTTTGAAAAGAGGAAATTGAGAAGAGTGGCAGATTTTTGAGAAGAAATTATATGATGTAAAAACGCCGTGAAAAAATTATTGCAATTGTTTGAAATGTTTACTCAACGAATCCCATACTCTTTAGGATAGCTTCAACAGAAGGTAGTGCTTCGGGGATAACCTTCATTGATCCCATACCAACAATTGGCTTATTCTTCATAACATCAATTTTGAGGGGTTGGCATGTAGGATGGCTTATGTTCTTAATTCTCTTGGAAATCTCCTTATCAATTGGTGTTACAAACTGCTGGCCATCCAATTGGATATCCAATGATTTGCATGCTTGCATAATCTTTTGCACTTCGGCTTCAGAATCATCAGTATTATATTCTTCTAAACATTTGCCCTTTGGATTACCAGTGGTGAGGATTTGGAATTCATTTGGAGAAATAACAACTCTATATTTGGAAGAATTATCTTGTAAACATCTTTCAAGTTGTGGCTTAATTTGGTCAAAGAGAGATTTCTGGATGATACCATAGAAATATGTTGGTCCCATAACAATCACAGATTTATCATTCATTAAAGGTTGCTTTGATACTGCTGTTTCAATTCCCTTGATATAAGCAGAGCCATTTTCGTCTGTCTTTCTAATAATGAATGCATTCTTACCAAGAGAGGCACCATTGGTAACTTCTAAATAGAGGATCTGATCAGTGAGTTTCTTATTTTGTCCCATGTATTGGTTTCTTTCATCGAAGAATTTGTTAGCATTAAACATAATTTCTTCAGGAGAACCACCATAAAGTTCAAGTAGAGAACGAATAATCCTCATATCAGCATGATGAGCTTTCACAGCAAGTGGTCCAGCAACAAACTCAATACGGAAAACACCATCAGATACTTTGGTATGGCGAACAATTTTTATAGCACCAATTTCATTGACATTGTCAACATGAGTACCACAACATGCTTCAGTATCAATTCCTTCGATATCAACAACACGAATTGCATTACCTGGAATAGCACCTCCTTGATATAAAACGAATCCCCACTTACTTTCGGCTTCTTTACGGGTAAAGATTCCCTTGTTAACTTTAGCACCCCTCATAACAATTCGATTGGCAGCGGCGTCAATTGCAAGCATCTGTTCATATGTTGGCAACTCATAGTGAGTAAGGTCGATATGTGCACCACTCTTTGTCTTGCATGCACCATTTTGCCAAACATGGGGACCAAGAACTTCACGAGCAGCGGCAGCCACAACGTGAGTTGCTGTGTGATGAGATCTGAGAATTTCCCTAACATTGGGATCAACGACTTGGATACATTCCTTTCCAACAAAAGAAACATCAACATTCTCCTTGATAGAAAACACAACAACATTACGGACTTTTTCAATGTTAGTAATCTCATACTTATTATCACCAATGATTATGTGACCCTCATCGTGATCTTGACCACCGCCTGTTGGATACATGATAGACTGATTACAAACGAATTGGTTAACGCCAAGAACGTGTGTTATTGTTGCCTTTAGATCATATACCCTTTCATATTCTGGTTCATTAAACAATTCAATTGTTCCCTCAATTCCACTTACATCATATGGAGCCAAAGCAACACCTTTTGCAGTTCGAATTCTAGATTCTTCAAGTTTAAGGTGTAGATCTGCAGGAATATCACCACTTAAACCTAAGTATTCTTTGATAGCTTCAGAAATTTCTTCAGCAGTCAAACCAAGAGAACTCATGGCAAAAATCCATTCTTCTGTTGGAATTGGCTTTCCTTTGAACTTTTCAATTCTAGGTTTGAAAGCTCTCTTTGCAGATTCCTTTCCTTCTTTCCATCTCTTGAACTCAATTCTTATTACATCCTCAAGGCACCTAACATTCTTGAACTCTGAAACAAATCCTTTAAGGCCTTCCATATGTAATTTGAATAGGTAAATAAAACCTTCAACTCCACCAATCTTATCAAACCATTTATGCTCTTCCAAAATTGAGAATGCACGTCTGAGAATTGTTCTAATATTGCCACCGCCACCAACATTTGAAGGAAGGGCCCCATCTTCAACAGCATACAAAATCGAGCGTGTATGATCACAAATAATGACGAGGTGTGAAAACTCCCTGAGTCTCTTTTGGAATTGTGCAAGGCCTTCTTTATCAAGTCCCATTTCATTAGCAATGCGGTTCCATGTTCCTTCAATGTCTTTGTTTTCATCAACATCGAATAAAGCAGTGTTTGGTGCAAACTTCCAGAATTCTTCATTATCAATTGCAGCACCAGTTTTCTCAGAAAGGTATGGAAGGATATAATCGAAAACATCAACATATGAAGTCCATGAACCATTATAAAGCCATGGAATTCTTTCAAGACCAATTCCAACATCAATAACTTTAGTTTCAAGAGGAATGAACTCGCATGCAGGAGTAATAGAGTACTCCATAAATACCATATTACCAATCTCAAGACCTCCAGCAAAGAATTCAACACATGCTCCACAATTTCCACCACCTTGCCAAACATCTTCAATAAATGTCACTGCCTTAGGGTCAAGATGAAGGGTTTCGGTAACCCAGCGGAAGCAGTTAGCAATACAGCTATCCTTCCAGAAAATTTCTTCAGTCTCATCATATGGTTCCTGTGGCTCGCTATGCCTCTTTGCTTCATGATTGAAAACTTGAATACCAAGCATATGAAAACCAGAATAATGTCTGCCAGTAATACCAATGTTATCTAAGTCGTTAAACCTCAAACACAATTGGGCTGCAATTAGAGGGTTAGCTGGTGGATCAGATTCACCAGTAACGCAGAATGGCTGGAAACAATAAATACCAGCAGCAACAAAATCAACGTCAGAACGCCAACGGGCAACAACAGGATATCTATCAATTGCTGTATGTGGCACTGGTGTGGTTTCAAGGGATTGCTTGAAGTCCAACCAAGCTTGTAAGTAAGTTAGCCTCTTTTGTGGTGGCTTATCTGGATGCAAAAATGAATACCCTCCAGCACAACTGGAATCACCACAGTTGCACTGCTCTGGATTCAGAGTCCAATAGTATTTTTTGCATGACTCACAGCGTTTTCTGGTAAACTGCTTCAAATTAAAGAACTTGGTGGGCCATGGACATTTACCTTCGTCCATTAAGGTGTAGAAAAATTGTTTTGCTCTAGCTTTGACTTCTGAAGGTGTCATATTGACAACCTGTGGAGTCTTTTTAGGCTTAGAAGAACTCATAAAAAAGTAAATTCTTTAGCTTTGGTCGACCAAAATTTTTTGTGTTTATCGGTATATTTTACATTGTAAAGTATTTGTAAACCATGTATTCATCACCAGAACACCTCATCTCATCTCAAAGGATTATCCAAAATTGATTTAGCTTTTTATCTCCAAAAAATTTGGAAATCTGAATCATAATTAGCCAGATTTATTATCTTGTTATCCTCTATTAAACTTTTGTTTTCATTTGTGATCTCTGGTGGCTTTAAAATATTAGATTTTGGTGTAAATTCTCCCATATTTTCAATCATAAACTTCATACATTTGCTAATTGATTATTCTGATGATTTCAAAGATCTTGCGATCATTGAATAGGTGTAGTTTTTTTAATAAGTCAGCATTTTAGGATCTAGAATCAAGCAATTCTTAAGCGCATCTGGTGAAAATAACTCAAAAATCATCATTATAATGCAAAACTATTTCGCAATTTCAATCAGTTTTTCTCAAATAATCCAAAAAATATGGGAATAATTCCATCATTGGATAACCTTACGACGAATTCATGCTTACTGATGTTAAAAAGGTAAAAAATATAACTTAGAACAACTAAAATAACATCTGAATAAAAAACCAATCATCAGACAATTATCAAAGTTAATGCTGATATATCATATAGACTCTGACACCCATAAAAATAGCTCAGATAATATGTTATTATATCACAATATCAGTCATGATTCATGAATATTAACCCTAAAAAATGAAAAAAAGACTTATTCTATACATTCATTGAAAATTAAAAAAGATCAGACAATTGGGGTAATTCTCAATAAGATGATATAATATTCCCATTAGGCATATTAATATCAATAAATTATGTATTTTTTATTATCTTTTACTCATTTCGTATTCAGTTTTGTCATATTGATTGAAATACAATAAAAATGTTAGAAAATCATGGAAAACTTATTAAATCATATTACCAATTCTTAAACAGATGATATTTCCGAAAAATTCCAACATAAAAAATGATAGAAAATCAAGATTAGAATAATTGAATATAATTGTCCAGAATTTGTTTATTTAATCAAAATATATTCATTTCATGTTATCTTCAATCAATACAAAAACCTGAACAGAATTACTGTGGCTATTAATTGAAAAATTTGTGGTGATATCAGATCTATTTTTCGAAGAACAATCAATAGAAGTGTTAAATTGAATTAATAAGAGGTGCTATATAGTTTTTCAGTCAGTATTCTAGATTTCTCAACCAAGAGTTTAATGATTATGCAAGGGTATATGGGAAATCTTTCAAGAATATATATTAAAATATTTGCCTATTGATGAGATTGCATATAAAAGATTTGGTGTCATAAATAATATACCAGATTCTCCTAGGATTCCTTTTCGGTTTTTATCCTAGTTAATTTAGAATCATGCATAATTACTTTATAATCACCGAACCCATTTTTGACCTAATGTGACATGTTATTGTTAATATTCTTATCAAAATAATTGTATATAACATGTCATCTTTGCCACCGCCCAAAATTTGCTTATGAGTTCTTACCTTCTCGACCTGATTGTGAATGATATTCACGTATCTAATGATGTGACTTTAGCTAATAAGCCTGTTTGGGCGATGTTTCGGGTGGATGGATCAAATCAGCCCTTTTCTACGCCACAATATGAGATAAAGGAAGAAATTGTGATAAATTATCCTGTGAGATTGTTTCTCAACATTGAAGATTTATCTATGGCTCACTTATATGTCAATTTCTGTACATATTCAGACAATAGCGAACGTATGATATCATTGGCTGTTTCAAGAGTGAAACTGAAGTCTTTTCCTGTTGGAAGACCAAGAAAATTCTCTTTTCCTTTAATGAGCACAGTTAATACTGCAATAACAGTAGCAACCATATCAATCACTGCAACATTATCAACCTTCATCCCATCGTATCAGACCCTTCCATCAAATGGCAGCATGAATAGTTCTGGATGGAAATCATCTTCTAATCAAGGTGGCTACGGGTCATACGCATCTTCACCTTACTAAAATGTTTAGATCTGTAAGAGTTTTTTACATATGGTATATTGTAACAATCTAACATCTCTGAATGTTACGAAGCGAAATGAGCAAACATGCACTGGATTTTTTTCGATATTATTATGTTTTTTCAATGGGTTGGGTTCAACGAGCCTAAATGGAGGAGCAATTAGTGTCATTTCAAACGGCCAAGTGTCTGTTATTTCAAGTGAGTGTATATCGTGTATTGGTTACAATGGAGGAGGCATGTTTTTTAGTGGAATTGGATCCTTCTACGGTTATCAAAATTGCTTTCATAATTGCACCTCAGAACAATGGGGATATTCTATATATAGCTCAAGTACTGCAACCTCAAATCAAACATTTTCAATGAATACTATTTCTCAGTGTTCAAATGCTGTCAGAGGATTTCGAACAATATCATTGTTTTATTATGGAAAGCAGTCTTTCGAGTATAATAACATCTCCAATTGCATATGTGCAAGTTATGATGCCGTTTTGTTGCGTTACACAGATGCTGCTTCAGCCAGATACTCTATAACCATCAACAACATTGTCTCCATTTCAATCAATCTAGCCAACTCTGCAGGAGTAACCTCATTTTTTAATATAATTAACACCACCCAAAGAGATACCGAGCATAAATACTTACTATGGAATATGCAATCTTCTACATTATCCTTTGAATCATGTATTTTCATCGACAACATTCATAATAGTCTAATATACCAACTCACTGGTGCATCTTTCACCAATTGCCTCGGCTTCAACAATCTATTTCTCACTTACCAACAATCTAAAAAACCAACCTTTCATGTATTCCCGCTCTCTAACATATGCTATACTTCAGTCCTCAACCCAACTTTTGCCTTCAGAAAGTCAAAGAAACTTTTCATAGCGATGGCGGCACTTGTTTACATTGAAAAATAAACCCTTGATTTGACCACATATTTCATTACTTTACCGACAATGTTTTACCAGCATTTGCTCAGCCAGTGGTCACTTAATAGTGAGAGTCAATATGGCTTTCTTAAGGAGACTGGTCTAGATTTTCCACCAGAGTGGATTTCGGAAAACCAGCGACGAATTGATAAGTTTTCACAGTTGCCAGATTTTTCACCGACTGTTATTGAGAAAGTCAAGTTAAAAGCGAGAACAGGTATTCCCCATGAGATGAGGAGGAAATGGTGGCTGATTGCCACAGGTGGCCTGCAGCTTTTGACTGAAGTGGGGGATGTTTACGCCTCTGCTTTAAGAAGGGCTGCAAAAATTGAGCCATCTAATGTTTCTGATTTTGGAGGGGCGGTTGATGTACTTTCTTTTTTGCCGCAATCAGTTGGTGAGAAAGTTAAGCAATTTTTGCATGTGATTTGGGTTCAAAATCGGCAAATTACTTTTTCTCCGCTTATTCCCACAGTTGCAAGTATTTTACTTTTATATATGGAACCGCCGCTTGCCTATTTATCCCTGCAGGCAATGATTAACAAGTCGTTACAAGATTCATGGTATCTTCCGCTGAACCATGAGCAATTTCTTGCATCCGTACAAGCCTTTAGAGATCTTGTTGAGTCAAAATGCTCAAGTGTATTGAAGCACGCTGAGAGAATCGGTGTCAACATTGCACAAATAGGTCTTGCTCTTTTTCCTGTTTTTTTTCTTCCTTTTATGCCACTTCCGACAGCATTAACTATGTTTGATAGCTATGTTATTGAGGGCAGAAAGGTTTTGGTAAGATTTGCGTTATCTCTATTTATTCAAGAGAAGCATTCTTTGATGGATGCCTCTAATCCGCAACAATTCATCACAGTACTTGTGAACGCCATGGAAAGACTTTCTGCGATTGAAACACTCTGCCCTTTTCTCAAGAATAGTTTCTCCCTATATTTAAGTAGAGGAAGACATATATATCGATTGGAAGGAGAAGCAATAAGCAAGGGTACAGGATATTTATCCCCTGGAAAGTTTAAAGATGCAAAGAGCTTTCGCCAATTTGTATCAGAAGATGACGGGGCAGTGTTTGAATTATTGCATCCTGCTCCTCTTGAGGGATCATCAACACACAAAAATATGCGAAATTTATCGTTGCACATATTGCACTCAGCTACACCAGAAGCCATCGCGGAAGATCAAATGGAGATACAAAGAAAGCTTATTGAAAGGACTTTGCCATCAGTACATGGAAATGGATCTCTGCTATCGAGTTCATATTTCTATTTTCTCAGAGAAAGGTTTCCACCAGTTCTTCAGCTTGCATCTGCAGAGCTTGTGTTTCGACTTTCGACACATGGAACAACCTTCCAATCACTTTTTGAGGCATCATGCGAGAGATGTCCATATATTTTGCTTATAAAAACTAACAAAACAGTGGTTGGAGCCCTACTCAGTGATCCTCTTGATCCTGAAGTTTCCTCAAGGGCTGGAAGGTACTATGGAAGACCAATCACATTCGTCTTTAGAGAGCAAGAATGTTTTCACGTTCTTCCTCCTGTTAATCAAATGTTTATATCAGTTACTAATTCTATCATATCAATTGGAGGACCAAAGCCAGCAATATTCATACAGAATGGCTTTTCAACGCTTCAAAGTGAAAGATCCGAAACATTTAACTCTCCTCCATTTTCCATCAATCCTGATGGAGATAAAATCTTAGAAGTTGAGCTGTATAAGCTAATACATTCAACATCAAAGATATCAGAAGTCTAACTAGCCCTATATGTACTAAAACTTAGTTTATTGACCATTTTTATGAGTAAAAGTTTGGTTGTTAGACCAGAATCGAAATCGAATGATGTTTCTTGGCTAGCACGTCCTGAATTCGCTCCACAGGTTGCAAAGGTGGCTCAAGCTGCTACATATTCCATTTATTTCCGATTAATAATCAGAATTATTATTTCAACGTTAATCATTGTTTTTTTAATATTTTTTTCTACAAGTATATTGAAAGATATTAGAAATGCACAAAAAACCGGACTTGATCAAGAGAAAAACGAAATTGAAAAATGCAAAGAGTCTTATTATCAGAACCAGTGCGATGCTCCTGATTTACCAAGCTTTTTGGTGAAAGAATGCAAAAGATTACAATCTTGCAAAGATACTGTTCCAAGGGGAGAGAGTTTTACAGAGGTGGCCTTCAGGTACATTCCCCAAAGAATCAATGATTTTACCAATTCCCTATCCATCAAATCCATTGCTGTCATTGTTTTTTTGGTTCTTTTTATGTTTTGGATACAAAAAATGGATTTTTAATAATAATAGTTCATTCTTTGAGAATTTTGAGTCCACCAGTAACTTCTAACTTGCATAAAGGACAAATTTTCATTTGAGGGACTCTTTCTTTCAGACATACTTCGCAAGTGCATAAGTGTCCACATGGCACCATTGCGGCAACAGCCATTCTTCTTTTGCACAGAAGGCATGGTGCTTCTTTAATATCAAAGTCCTCTGTCAATGGTCTATTTGATTGACCTAATATTGTACCAGGTATATATACGTCTTTTTTATCTGCTGCATTTTTTTCATCAACTACTCGGGATAATTCTTTCATGTATTTGGAAAATGTTAGCTTTACTCCTTGAAGTGGAGTTAGACCTTTTGAGTTCATTTGCCTCGTGTTTGCCCCAGCATTTATCAGCATCTCAACAATCTTTTTATCCATTTTCGACGCTGCTAAATGCAAAGCAGAGTTTTGATCAATATCAAGTATGTTCACAGGTGCTCCTGCCGAGATAAGCATCTGAGTCAATTTTAAGTTGCATAGGTTTGCCACAATATGAAGAGAAGTTTGTCCCTGATTATCTTGAGTATCTACATTGACATTAAAACTAATTAACGTTGAAACAAATTCTTCATTTTCCATCTTACTTGCTATAATGAGAGGAGTTTGTCCATCACTGTCCCTAATATTCAGATTTGCACCAGAATCATGAAGTTTTTGTAAGATTCCAATGTGGCATTTTAGTGTTGCTAAATGGCCTGCTGTTTGACCATTCATATTTTTAACATTTAGATCTGCATTTTGTTCAATAAATAGACTGACTAATTCTATTGAACCAGACTGGGAGCTTAAATGCAATGGACTTTCTTTGTTCTGATTCATAACATTAACCTCTGATCCTCCAGCAAATAATAGTTTAGCTGCTTCAGTTGCATTTCTGGTGGCTACAAGATGGATAGGTGTTTCACCTGTTTTTGATGCCTGATTTGTCATCGCACCTGCCACTAACAGCATCTGAATGATTTTAATATTGAGCTTTTTAACAGCATAGTGAAGTGCTGTTTCACCGGCATCATCCCTCGCATTCACATCACAGCTTTTTTCTGTCAAGTATTCTACCATTTCTATTGATTCATTTTCAACAGCCATGTGTAAAGATGTTCTACCGAATTTACCTCTCGAATCAATTGATACACTGTTTTCTAATAAGAAATCCGCAATTTCTCTTTTGGAATCAATGATTGCATAATGAAGCGGAGTGTTTCCTTCTTTGTCTGGAGAATTGAGATCTGCCAAAGCTTTTTGCAATGCCACAACAATCTGAATGGATCCAGATTTGCATGCGAGATGAATTGGCATGATTCCCAGAGAATTTGATAAATTGAAAGGTGCTCTGTGCAGATGACATATTGGAATCAAGGAAGAGTGCCCACCAATTGCAGCAAGATGAACCAATGTATTCCCCTCTCTATTTATTGAATTCTGATTACATCCAAGTTTCAGCAAAAAATCGAGAATTTTGTCTGAACCGATTTTCGCTGCAACGAGAGCAGGTGTGTTTCCATCATAATCCGAAATGTTCCAGTTAACTTTGAGTTTTTTGTTAGCTAAGAATTTCAGTGTGGTGAGATTTTCATAATATATTGCAAGATGTGCAATTGTTTCTCCATGCTTGTTAGGACAATTATATGGTGGATTATAATTCGCAAAGAGCGGTAGGATTCCTTTTCTCTTTTCTTTGAATGCTAAGTGTAATGGAGTATTTCCATCATTATCCTGAGCGGAAACAGAAGCTTTTGCTTTGAGTAGGAAATCACATGCCTTTTTTGAACCAACAAGAGCGGCATAGTGTAATGATGTTCGACCAAAAGTATCAACATTGTTAATTGGTACTTTCATTTTAAAAAGTGTTACAACAAGACTGCTAAGTCCAGATTGAATAGCATACATCATTGCATCTTGATTTTGTGCATCTTTGATGAGTGGGTTGATCTTTCCCTTGAGTATGGTATTTGCAATTTCTCCTTGCTTGTTTTTCAGTGCAAAAAGCAATAATGGTAAACCTTCATATAATAATTCATTGAGATTTTGTCCAAGAATAGATTCTTTAAACGACTCAACATCACCAGATAAGCAGTATTCCCAAATGCTCATTTTAAAAAATGCTTTATTTCAAAATTTTATTCTCTTCAGAAAAATGTTTTATGCATTTTATTAAAATTTTTTATGCAAACAGAAATTAAACCCCAGGAATTTGAAACGGGGAAATGTCCACCTTTCCATTTGAATGAACAATTAAAACAGCCGATTCCTCTTTCAAGACAGTTAAGTTTATGACTTCGGAATTGATCATGTTCACCTTTGGCAGAGTCATAATAATTTGATCAATGAAGAACACCTCTCTTAAAGCGATTTCCCCAAATTCATCTAAAGTTACGAGATAATCAAAACCACTGTTGTTCTTCCATGTATCCCATGCAATGATTCGATGATTTATTAGTGTTCTTTTAATATACTCGCCATTTATACTAAATAGAAGTAATTCAACTACAATTGAAGATGACTCTTTTCTTGTTGCTTCAACAATTACATATCCAAAAGACTTTGATATTATTACCCTTTGTGGTCTTGATCCATTCAATTTAGCAATACGAACAATATCGCCGCGGTTTAGACTACAAAATGCCAATGAGCAATCACGAGTTCCGAAAACAAATAGATCAAATCCTTCATTGACACATATGCACTTTGCAACGTCTCGATACGATCGAATGGATTTTGTGCTATTGGAATACATATCTATGAGGATAATGTTGGTATCTGATCCTGCTACTACAATCCATTGTTTTGATACAACGTAAAATAGTACTTCAGTGTGAATCTGATAACTTTGTATTTCTTTTTTGATTGAGGCAATGAATAAGCAACTATTCTTTTCGTTATAAAACATAATTTGGGAGTTATTGATGATAGTTTTTTGTTTCATGGTATCAATTTGATTAAAAATACCTAATACAATTTGAGAATTTTCATAGTTATCAAGTGATAAAATGGAATCCAAAAACAAATCATTGGAAGTAAGAGCAATTACATGCAGGTGCTTTCCACTCTGTTGTAAAAATGAATCCACTAAAACATGGTTATTAAAAAGAATTAAATCATCAATATTGCAGATTGAACATTCATCTATAGTTTTAGGACCTCTCACAGGGTGGGGCTCAAAAAAGAGTGGATAAGGTATTTGCCCAATCTGTTCCAAAGTCACTTCAATATCAATCTTTTTGAATTCATCTTTGGTATTATTTTTATCATTCCATATGTCTGAATACATCTGTTTTTTATATAAATTATCAGGAGATTTTTGTTTGATTCCCCACATTAAGTCTATCCAGTTATTAATGGTTTTTGACACATGTTCACTCTCTAAGGCTTTCCTATGAAGATAAATGAATTCATAACAATCTTTTGACCAAATAGGCAATTCAACGTCAGAAACAATATTTCCACCCACTGTTCCTAAATCAAAACCATTATGATTCTTCAAAAACTCGGGTGAATAAAAAAACTCTGGAATAAGCTCTCGGTAATCACCAGATTGCTGGCTAATCAATTTATATGTATCACGAATAGACAAAAAAAGCCGAGCCGCATGATCAAACCTTCCTCCTTGTATATCAACATGAAGTGTGGTAAATGGTTCAACCCGCAACAAATAAAGATACACTGATAATGGATAAACAAATCCATTGCTATAATTATATGGATCAACATTCATATTAATGAGCTCTTTGTACTTTGTTCTTAAGTCAGCTAAGCGATGTGGAGTCAACATTCCAACAGGAATCGATAGATCTCGAAATACTCCGGGATTATCATAATCAAGAATCTCTGATGTATATTCAGCAATTATCCACGGAAAAAATGGGTATTGTGGAGGAGAATTAAAAGACCTGCCTCCCATAATATTCAAATGAAGAATATAATCAAATGTTGACATCTCTCTATTTACCCATTTTTCGGTAATCCCACTGTTCTTAACAAATGATGCAAAATCCGAGGTTTGAATTAGCATTCCAGGTTTATTTAATGAGAAAGTTTTAACTAAAACACTAATGATTTCTTGGGGATGAATCTTAAGATCAAGTAGGTAATTTTTCCCATTAAAGCAAAATATTTCAATTCCTTCAATTCTATGAAACAAAGGTCGCCACATTATATGTTGGATTTGATTTCTTCTGATAACTATAATTTTTCCTTTTGATTTAATAATATTAATTGAGGTCATATTAATAATCATACTTGCATTTGTTTTTGAATTGGGCCGCAAAAGATCGCATTTGTGTGCGAATAAAGGCTTTAAATTATTTTCAACAAACTCAACACCTCCCACAATATCTTCATCATAACTATCAGGTATATTAAAAACACTTTTGTTAATAGTTGCTGAACGGGTTGCTAAAATATCCTGAACTTTCTGTTGTGCATAAGAAATATCTCCAGAATCTCTAGAAATGGCAGCAATTTTATGATCATCAAATTGATAATTTCTTTTCATTTTCATTGGACAAAAATTACAATGATTATAGTCTCTTTTAAAATATGGAGTTGATCTACTGTCAATAGGAAGAGCCTCATTCCATGGAGCTCCATCTGATGAAAGTGACCTCCAAAGTCCTATCCATATCTTCTTATTCGATACATTGATATATTTATTTGTTTCGTTAAACTCATGTTCATTCTTGCTCATTGTATTCACTTTTGTGTGTATAAGATCTTTTTTCATTTCAATATCGGATGTTCTATTTCTTATAGAATTCAAAAGACTCACTTGACTATCATCACGAGAGAAGATTTTATTTATAAAGGCAAAATAATCACATGTTAGACTATATTTTCTCATATTCAAGAATATTGCTGTAGATTGATCAATATTTAACAAATTTGATTTGAAATAGCAAAAATCCACAAATGCAGCTTCATTTTGAAACTGTTGAGAAATATTTTGTCCTAAAATCTCGCTAAGCTCTTTCTTTGAAATCTTTAAAAACCCAGCAATAAGGACAATTTCATTAATCTTAGGATTTATATTAGAGTAGTGTTTACCAATTATTCTAAGAACATTATAAGCGAGAGATTTATCGGCCCATTCATATATATCAGCTGAATCTGATCTAAAACAAGGCTCCAAAATTTGCTTAAATCTGATTGAAAAAGTGTTTGAATAATCAGGTTCAACTAAATATTTCCCTATTACCCCTAGTGGAACAGAAAAATCGATTAGATATTTTTCATTCGCATAGATGCTATCCTTTTCCGAAAATGGACTATGACTATGTAAATATTTCCAACCATATGAATAATCCTGGCGTCCTGTAGTTTCTACTAAAGAATTTAGGAACATAAACTCCTTTGCTATCTTTAGGTAATTATCAATATCTTGCTTTGGATACATATTGTCAATATATAACTCACTACACCTGAATAATAGCTTATAAATTATATCATTTGCTTTCTCCCATTGGTTACTAGAAAAACCAAATGATGATATAATATAAACAATTTCATGAATTTTGCATCGAAATTGATCAACTATAAAAACAATCAAATCATTACCAGAATAATAGAAGCAACATAACGAGATCCATAATGTGGAATAAAAGCCGGATTGGAAAAGCAATGAACGATCTATTGTGTTGAGGAGCATTTCAACACAATTTGATTGAATTCTTAAAGCCATCCATGATACCAAAGAAAAGAGCTCAGGAAATCCATCATTCATTAAATTCAACAGTGAATTAAACAGAATCTTATCAGAAAAATAGACCAAATGTTTAAAAACAATAACAGTAAGCCATAAATCTAATTGTTGTTTGATATTAGTATCCTGAGAAAAACTATATAAAACAATTTTTATCAATTTCTCAAGAGTATCACTATTATTATAGATAGGTGGCATTACCAAAGTATTAATATTGTTCCTAATCAATTTCATAACATCCAAATTCTTTATATCTTTCACACATCTCAAAATAAAATCAAGCGCAAAATTATAAACAATTTTATGCTGAGTACTAAACAATTGGAAAATAATTCCATTAAGGAATTCTTCTTCCTCAAACGTACCAGATATATATATGTCTAACACAGATATTAAATTTTTAACAACAGAACAATACTCCTTTTTTATGTAGTTTCCATCCGAAAATATCGAAGAATACTGAATATATGACAAAATCCAGCCTATAGGCCGAATTTTTTTCAGAAAACCAACGCCAAGAATAAACTCACTCGATGACCAATGTTTTGTTATCTGATCAAAATCAGATACGCTGCATTTTGACCACAAATCGATTCGGAGAATAATATTATCAAATAGATCCAGAAGAAGTTCATGATTATGAATTGATTCACATAAATTAATGAACCTTTTATAGACCTTATGGTTAAATGAGTCACAAGAAGATGACATTAATAGGTGAGATATTGCTTTAAAACCATGAATTTCATTGAATGATTCTTGAACATAATCTCCGAGCTTAAATGCATTGTTGAGGAGATCAACAGCAAAACATAGTGAGTCTGATTCTCTCATTCCATTTAAATCAACCAAGTCAGCATGTCCGAATAAGGGAATAAGGGAATTAATGTTTGATTGATAAATTAATATACTGGCAAAATCTGAATCAGATTTTGCTTTAGGATTAATTATTGAACAGTTAGTTAATTGAGAGAATGCAATATTTTTTGTGGTCAATTCAGAATTCTTCCGTAAAAACTCATATGAAAAAACACTATTTTGGCTAGTTATTAAGGTCCTAGGTCCCTTTTCATATTGTTTGATAAGAAATTCGATACTCTCAACAACCAAAGACATTGAGAAAGGACCAAGTGATAAAACACTATCATAAGAATCAATCAAAGAATTATTCTCAATGATTAACTTCAGATTTGTTTGATCAACAAAAATATCTCCAAATTTCGTAACAGATTTTAATAAGGAATCGTTAATATAAAGAGTAATCCTAATTCCAACTTCTTGATTGTTAGCTGGCTCAAATGTTAACGAAAGCAAATTCCATGATTTAGGACTAATATCTATATTAAATGTTCCTGAATACACATTAACATTCGATACAATTATCTCTAGTTTGTTACCAAGAATTTGGGCAGAAATAAAATTTCCAGAACTATCACATATAGTAAATAAATTTAAACTGCTTTTTTGGGAAATCAAGTTAAAATAAACCCAAAAAGAAACAGTAAATCCATTTGATAACATGCTTCCAGTTAAACCATCGATTAATACTGAAGAACCCTGACCAAAATGATATGTTGCCAATGGTGTCAAATTCCTTGATTCAAAAAGCCGATTTAATGCTTGCATTACCGATTTTTTATAAATAGGGATATTCATCCCATTAATTGGACATAATAGAGATAAAAATTTATGAACAACAGTTACAGAAGAACTAGTTTTTGCGATTATTATGAATAAATCCAAAAATTGTCTGATGAGTGAATCATTAACGACTCTATCATTTCTGAATTCCCAAATTTTTTCTAATATGTACATATCAAGGTTCCCCTGATGGCATTTTTCGCAGTTATTAACATTGTTATAACATAACTTATATAAAATATCAAGAGCATTGGAGACCAAATCTGTTCTTACAAAGATTTCTAAAAATAGACATAGAACTTTTGGTTGATATATTTCAAAATCATAAACTTCAATTGATAATTGACGACCTGCGATAACATGAACTAATTTATTCATTATTATGATTGATGGGTTATTTTTACATATTCTAAGAATAGCAGTCTCAATAGCCAGAAGCTCATTAACATTGATAGTATGTTCATGTGATGTTAATGCTAAAAATGATACAATCAATAGCAACAAATCTTCAGATTTTGAAGATATCGGAAGTTGGAGAGATTTTTGACACAAAAAATCAGACAAACCTGCAAAAAACACAGCTTTGAATGGATTAATTGCTATTTCATCATTTATTAATATAATTATTCTGGATATTATATCAAATCTAGAGAAATTGGAATCAATAATAAACAAAGGCGACAAAAATTCCTTCATTTCCTTAAAAAATATTGATTGAAAAACTCTGGTTTCGGATAAAAACAATCTTAAATATTTCATTCGGGCTTCAAGATTATGATGCTCATAAAAAAGGAAAAAAAATTGAGAAAGAAAGCCGGATCTGGAAAAACAAACATCCATATTTTTTGATATTGAAATAATTTTGTCAAAAAGTACAATTAATGATGATAAAACAGGCGAAAACTCATTAAATGAACCTTTTCGATATACAAAATCCCGATAATTATTGAAACAACATAAAATAGTCTCGGATAAATCTCCAACTAGTGATTCTGGAATTGAGTCATATGTTTGAATCAATCTATCACAAATTTCATAAATAAACATTGGACTTGAAATATTCGATTGAAAAAATTTCAGGAAAGCTTCAGGTGAACCAATTGAACAAATATCAATGGAAATTTCTCTTAGGCTTTTAATATAAATGTCTTCTCCAGAAAATTGGATAAAACATAATTCTGGATCAAAAAGATGAGAATTTTCAAAAAACTCAATCGTATTAATAGAATCAATATTCCATGGCAGCATTCTTTTAAGAATTAAAATGATTGAAAAGAAAACCCTTACATTTCTCATAAAAAGTCCTTTTGATTTTTCAATTAAGAATGAAACAAATTTCGAAGAAACTTCTTTTGAAACAGATAATGCTGTACTAAGCATTTCCAGTTGTTTATTAAAGGAATCATCAATTAACATTAAAAGAGAAATTTCTTTCGAGGTATGATACTCAGACTCCATATTAAATTGAGATAATGAGAAATCACTTTTAAAAAAGGAGTAATTCAAAGATTTGGAAAATTGTATATCATATCTTTTGTTATAAACTGGTTCATGGATTATACATTTTTCGGGAATATGAACATAATCCTTTGACATTGAGGTGACTGAAATAATGAATCCATCAAAAAATGACTCAATAGAAGAACTGCTTAAACACGTTATACACTGAGATAAGAATTTCAACGAGGGTATATCAAATGCCATAATGGGTTTTTGAAACATATTAACAATGGTTTCCATTATATTACTTGGAAACATAACTCCATAGTGGTGATAGAGGCTTGAAATCACAACCATAAGTTCTTCATAGGTAATTTTGTTGTTTTGATAATATTCTTGATACACAATATTAGATATTGGAAGAAATAAATCAAAAAACTTGCTATCTAAATCTGAAATCCGAAAAAAAAACATATCAAGCTGAAAAACCATCTCGCTAAGAGATAAATTATCAGGATAAAACATTAAAAGTTCAGAAGAATAATAGAAAGCACAAGCTCCTAGGCATTTATAGTCCTTTTTGTTATTTAAAGATCGATTTGTGGCTATTAAAAGAAGGCTTTCCAAGATTGTTGAAAAGTACTCTGTATCATGGCTTATCAAAAAATAGGCATACCATGATACAAAAGTAGAAAAAATAATCTTAACAGCTCTTTCGGAAATGTACGAATCTGCCTTTTTTGATTGAATCAAATTTCTTATTAACTTAGGATAATACGGGAAAGAAAATCCAATTAAATCAAATAATTTTAGAATATCTTCATTGCCAATATATTCTTTCTCGATTGTTTTTAACACATAATTAAAGGATGGCAATGGAATCTCAGCAAATTGCGATATACTGTCATCCTCGCGATTATCTTCATCATCAGAAAAAGAACTGATGGTATGTAGTATTTTTATAAAAACTTCTGCTTTGCTTAGAAGGAAAATCTTAACCATTTCTAAAACTTTTATTCTGACAATACAACAATGAGTTGCTTCTGTAGCTAGAACCAAGCTAAAAACGAAAATAGCAAAAGTATCTTGATTTTAAAAAAATATATTAAGGAAAAAAACCTTTATCACCTGATTTACACCTAGATGAAATTCCCTTTTTTTAAAGAATGATTTAGTATTTCATTTCCAATCCTATCGAAAAACTTTCTAGCCGATTCATTTTTGAAGGTTGGCAGTTCACTTTTGTAAGTGTAAAATGGATGACTTTAGCAAGTATATATCTTACGAGAAAATGATTTACCAATCAAGCCCCGTGTTTCCAAAAGCCGAGTTCGAAGATTATGATTTTATTGTTCATGCAATAGCTCATTATCCAAAATATCGACCACATCAGATCAATTCTGTGATTACTATTGTTCGTGAATATATCGAAAATGAGACATTTCGTAAATTATTTATTGAGAAATGTTCAAAGATTTGCCCTGTTTTAGTGTTTTTATTGAATAATCATGGACTTATTCGTTTTGATGAAGTTATTGATGAGTTAAAGTGCCCAAAGAATCTGCTTCTTTGCTATTATTTTCATAATCAAATTGAAGATTTTGCTTCATTTATTGCAAAACATAATGAACCAGCATTTTCTGACAAACAATTTTTAAATGATACAGAAAATTTGGATGCAATGATTCAGTATGGATTTTTGCCATCTTCAGTTGAGTATTGCCTAAAATATGATGATATTTCTTCTTTAAAGCAGCATTTAATTGATCCAATGGAATTAAAAAGGAAGAAAACAATCGAATGGTGTCCTTTTGAGTGGACTGAGCGACCTGATATATTTGGACAAGCACCAGATCTTCTATCTTTTGCTGGTCTTTTTGGCTCGATTGAGTGCTTTAAAATGCTTATGTTAAATGGATTTCCGATTAACCAAACAGTTACCCGATATGTTTGCGCTAGTGGATCATTTGATCTATTTCATCTTTGTTATAAACCCTCAATGAATTTAACAGATTTGGCTGCAATTGCTTCTCAATATGGGCAAATTGAAATTCTTAGATACCTAATTGAGCAAAAAGCACCGATTAATGACCAAGATCATAGTTGGTGTCCAAAAACTCCTCTGCAGTGTGCTGCTCATAGTGGATTACTGTTTATTGTTGATTTTCTTATCAATGAAAAATCTAATCCAAATGGACCCAATATGAGAGTTTTTATAGGTTTTCTAATGAAACTGCGCTTCACTTTGCCTCATTGAAGGGTCATGCCAAAGTTGTTGAGTACTTGATTAGCAAAAAAGCCAATGTTAATTCAAAAGATGTTGTTATTCTTCTTGAAACCAAGCATTTTCACCCCTTCACTCTGCATGTTCCGAAGGGCATATTGATGTTGTTAAAGTTCTTGCAAGGAATAATGCTGATTTAATCAAGGTTAATGGTGAGTTTTTTAGAAGTAATAAGGAATGAGTCCTCTTCACATTGCGTGTTTGCATGGGTACAAAAAAATTGTAATGTTTTTAGTATCTCAGGGGGTTCAGATTAATGCGAAAGGTAGCTATATCCTTTGTGAATGTATTCTCGAACGGCTATTCATTTTGCTGTAGATGGAGGAAATTGCGATATTATTGAATTCCTCATCAATCAAGGAGCAGATATTAATATCGTTGATAAATCTGTTTTACAAGTAATCAATCTCGGACATTACTGCATGTTGCTTCTCAAACTGGTAAATTGGATGTAATTAAATTCTTAGTTGAGAAAGGCTATGATCTAAATATCAAAGATGGATCAATATTTATTTTGAATATGGGTGTACTCCCCTTATTTTAGCTGCCACCCATGGAAAGCTTGAAGCTGTTGAATATCTGTTATTACAGAATGTGAATATCAATGCTACAGATAATAATTTTATTAATTTCATAATTTATTAGCACCTCTTCATATGGCTGCAAACAATGGGCATTTAAAAATTGTTGAATGCTTAGTAAACCACAGTGCAAACATTAATATCCAAAATTCTACATTGGCACTTGAAATCAATCAATGACCCCTCTACATTTTGCATCCAGAAATGGTCATATGAACATTGTTGTTTTCTTAGTGGAAAACGGAGCAGATATTCATTTCAAAAACAAAGAAATACATATTTCCATTATGGAGAAACTCCCTTAGACTTAGCAATTACTAACGAAAATGAAGCAATTATTAGATACCTAAGAAGCAAAATGAATTAATAAAATGGATTTTCATCTACATGGTTTTGTTTTATTCATATTCTCATAAGAAAGTCGAAATTATGTTGATTCAAAGAATAGTTGTTAAGAGGTCAACAAATAAATTAATGTTTAACATGTCCAAATAATTCAATGCGAAAGAACTCGAAATAATCATATCCATCATAGGTTTTCCCAGTTGAAGAGAATTTGATAAATTTATAATTTCTATTATTGCCATTAATTTGATAGTGTTTTTAGGAATTTGGCTAATTAAATTCTCCTTGTTTTGAATGAAAAATGGTACATCGTTTTTATAATCAACATCTTCAAAAGAGAATAAGTATTTAATATGATATCTTGAATGCATTTTTGTAATTTTTTGAGGAATACCATTGAGTTATATTCATGAATAATAAGTTGTCCAGGAAAATGTGAGTTATTCACTAATAACTCTTATAAATTGTGATGTCACAATGGTAAGGAGTAATTATTATTCCAAATGAATGCAATAAACAATAATGCAATTAAAGTTTTTATGAATTGTTTATCACATTAAAGAGTGATATTCCCTTATTACTTCAACTTCAAAATTGATGGCTTGTAAATATATGAGGGCTGCAAAAGTTTGAGATATTTCAAGGGACCTGTGCATGAATACCAATCACACTCCATTTTACATATGTAGAACATTGTTCCAGGTTGAAGAATTTTAGTTTTTTTTATTGGCAAAGGCGCGATTAAATAAACTAAATGTAAAACTTGATTTACAAATAAAAGTGGCAACTGTCAAATGGCCAAACCGATTTTAGGAGTTAAAAATGGTTAAACTAATTCCAAAAGATTTCATTGTCCAGCTTGAAAATCTCTTTCGTTCATCGCCCGGATCGGTATTTATTACTTATAAACATTTTAATGGACAGTATTCTGTCAAGAAAAGTGGAAAAGGTCCAATGAAGACAATACAGAATTTACCAGAACATACCGGATCATTGCTTCTTGTTAGGGCAACAGACGGAAATAATGGAAAGATATCAACAATTGTTTCGGCTCGTGATATAGTTAGTTTTCAGATCTCTCTTGATAGAACAATGAAAAGAAGTATGACTGGTTTCCAGAAGACAGAAGGAGCATCATCCAAGAAATAAATCGTATTTTCTGATATAATAGATTGACTATTTAATTATTAGTTTAGTATTTTAGTTCTGAGCCACCAATAAATTCACGGATACATGAATTGCCTGGTACAACTTCAGGTGACAATGGGTAACAAAGGTTGATTAAACCAAGCAACCTTCTGGCTTCGGCAGTAATATCCTTTGACTCTGCAGATTCAGGATCTTCATCAGGACCAGGCATTGTAGCTTCAGACAACAGAACTCTCCCATAAACAGATAATACAGGAAGCTCATATACGAGTGATGAGTTGAAGAACAACTCTGCATTTCCTTGGTATGGGAAGATGTTTCTCTCTTCTCCAACTCTTACTGATGTCCATCTTCTAAGAGTCTTACGGGCTGAGCATCCACGGAATTGGTTGTCTCGGATAATCCTACGAATAAGCCTCAAATCAGATGTTGGATACCTATGATTAAAATCAATATTCAATGGTGTCAAAGCAGAAACATATATTGGAGTAACTGATTCTGTTCCAATATGTTGAAGAAGTTCGGGATTAAGACCATGAATACCTTCAAGAATTAAGAAAGATCCTGGGGCAAGAGTAATGGTTTTTGTTGGATTATCTTCTCCACATGACTTCTTAAAGTTATACTTACGAACTGGGATAGGTTCTCCTTTGAGAAGTTTATGTACTCGTTCAGCAAGGAGTTCGACATTCATTGCGGAAATGTGCTCAAGGTCTTGAAGTCCATCTAATCCATAGGGAATTTTATTTCCATCTTGGAAATAGTCATCCATTTCGATGATTGTGGATGAAAATCCACTAACCCTCAACTGGATGTCAAGACGCTTTGCAAATGTTGTCTTATTGGATGATGATGGACCGGCAACAGTAATGACCCTCTTTTTGTCAAAGTTATCACATAGCTTTTCAGCGATCATGGCAAATTTCCTTTCATGAAGACCTTCTGCTACAAGTTTGATATCACGAATTTGACCATTAAAAATGGCGCTATTAAGCTTAGCAACGTTCTCAACACTTAATAATTTAGCCCACTCACCATATTCTCTAAACATTTCATGCAAAACTTTTGGATCCTTCCATTCCTTAAGAGAATTAGGATTCATTAGGGTTGGAAGCCTGAAAAGAATGCCATTGCCGTATGGCCTGATTTCAAAAACATCCAAAACATGCTTTTCAGTGGACATTGGTTCAATTACATAATCAAGAAATTCTCCACATTGGATAATTGGGATATTTGAATCTTGCCATGCTTTGAGAACACCAAGTTTGTCTTTGTGACCAAGATACTGGAACCTCTTTATCAATTCAGCGCGAGGCATTGTAGAAAGCTCGATTGGAGTCTGAGAGTGAAGAAGTGATGATAATTCTCTCTCAAGCAATTGCATCGATTCTTCACTAATCTGATTTCCATCACTATCAATAAAATAAAATCCATCTCCAAGTGAGTGCTCAAGTCTAAGACAGACTTTGCAAAGCTTGTAATACAAAGAGGTCATTAAAAAGTTCATTGTTGCATGACGGGCAAGAAGCTGGGTACGTGTAACCTTTTCATTACGTGGGTCATGAATTTTCTCAAGGGGGAATTCTGTTAAGTCCAATGATGGCTGATACAAGAGATTTGCCATAAAAAATTTACCAAGCCTGGTTTACAGTGGTCTCAGATGTCGGTTTTTCTTTTCAAAAAAAGGTGATTTCATCGTCATGACACTTTTTACCGATATGATGATAATCGTCAATGGGGAAAAATATCCCAGAGGAGAAATTCTAAACGGAACTAATTAATAATGGCTTGGGAACCAAACGAAGTTTTTACTACAGAGTCTCATGTTGAAAACGAGGGAGGAGATAATAGCGAGTACTACATAACAAAGCAGTTAGGATATTTTTTGAGGCAATATGTTACACCTAAGGGCGAGGCAATTTATAGAGATCAGCTTCAAGAATGTGTCCATTCTGCGAATCCTTATATCGAAGTGAATATCGATAATGTCACATCATACAATGAAAAAGTTGGACAGCAATTATTTAACGATCCATCGAGATGTTTGGATTATTTTGAAAGGGCTGCTATAGAATTTGCTCGTGAGTTTGCTCCAGAGTGTCCTCCAATACAAGTTTTGGTTACAACAAACGCCACACCTACACCAATTCGTGATGTCAATTCATCTCACATAGCCAAACTAGTGGTTATTCCAGGTTTAGTAATTTCGGCATCACCAGTTACTGCTCGTGCAACAGAAGTATTTGCTGTTTGCTCTGGTTGCCAGCATAGGTTATCGATTGCTTGCAAAAACAATGGATTCACGTTGCCTCGGAAATGCCAAAGAGTTGCTGAAAAAGAAGGAGGCCCTGCCGCAGCAGGTGGTAGTTGTCCATTAGATCCATACATCGTGGTTCCAGATAACTCCAAATTCTCTGATTATCAGTATATCAAGATTCAAGAGGCTCCCGAGGATGTTCCTGCTGGAGAAATGCCTAGGCATATTTCTGCAACAATGGATAGAGCTTTAGCTAATGCATCAATACCAGGATCAAGAAATCTCTTTGTTGCTGTATACCAAATGCAGAATGTGAAAAAGAATGTACAAAGACCAGTTTTAAGAATTGTTGGTTTAATGGGAAACTCTTCTCTTGAGAAAGTAGCCAGAAATCCAACAGAACTCCATGAAGCATTCCCAGATAAAGAATCAGTACTTAAGGCTATTGCCCCTGAGATATATGGCATGGACGATGTCAAAATTGCTATTGCAGCACAATTATTTGGAGGTGTAAGGAAACAACTTCCAGATGGTATGAAAATTAGAGGTGATATTAATATTCTCTTATTAGGTGATCCTTCTGTGGCTAAATCTCAGCTTCTAAAATTTGCGCACAGAGTTGCTCCTATTGGTGTGTATACTAGCGGCAAAGGATCAAGTGCGGCAGGTCTCACTGCAAGTGTTGTTAGACAAAGTGGTACTGGCGAATTTTACTTAGAAGGAGGAGCAATGGTTTTGGCTGATGGCGGAATTGTCTGTATAGATGAATTTGATAAAATGCGATTGGCTGACAGAGTTGCTATACATGAAGCAATGGAACAACAGACAATTTCAATTGCAAAGGCAGGCATTACGGCGGTATTAAATACAAGAGCAGCTGTTTTGGCTGCTGCAAATCCAATTTCTGGCCGATTTGATGATCTTAAAACAGCTAGAGATAATATTGATTTCCAGACTACAATTTTATCTAGATTCGATTTGATATTTGTTCTCAGGGATATTAAAAGCGAAGAAAGGGACAGGAGGATTGCAGAGCATGTTCTTCATGTTCATTCTAAAAATGAAAATCAAGTTGATAAGAATGCTCCTCAACTTCTTAAGAAATATATTGCTTATTCCCGAAGGAGATGTCGGCCAATTATTGGAGATGGCGCATTAAGTCTTCTTAAAAGCGAATATGTTCAAATGAGGAGTCAGATCAACAATAATGAATCAATTCCAATTACTGTACGTCAATTAGAAGCCCTTGTTAGAATTACAGAAGCTTTAGCAAAAATTGAAATGAAAGATGAATGTAAAGAAGAGCATGTTAAAGAAGCTCTTAGATTGTTTAGAGTATCAACCTTTGATGCCGCCTCATCCGGAATTACTGCTCCTGATGGAGTGGTAAACGAAGAACAGAGAAAAGAAATAGAAAAAATTGAAAGATATCTAAATAGAAGATGTCCACTTGGTTCTAAAGTGCCTGAGAAAACTCTGTTCATAGAGCTTCAAAAGCAAAGCTTTTCTGATTTTTGTATCACAAGAGTTCTCAGAACGATGATTCACACCGGTCAATTCCAATACCAAAACCAAAGAAAGGTACTGAAGAGAGTATTAGAATCATTAAATAATGAGTAAATGAACACTATTTATTTTCTCTAAACAATCTTGGACTTGGAGGCTTAGCAATTAAATCATTAATCTTCGACAAAGATAAAGGAATCAGATTTAATTCGAAAACATCACTTGATTTAAAGTCAGTTAGGATTTGAAAAGTTCTTGGAGAGTACTGAGATGGATCATCTTGGGATAAGTCATATTTTAATTGGTGTTTAGTTTGTGATGAGTCACTTTGAAGATTGCGAATCAAAACTTTCAAGGGCTGGATTTCACGGCTTCTCATTAACTTAAGGTCGTGTAATGCTCTTTGATAATCTTTGCTAAAACTTTTTTCTTCTTGTGTGTGTTTTTCTTCAAGCTTTTGTAGCTCCTCTCTCATTTTGGTTTCCATTATCCTCATTATTCCTTTTTCTTCTTTCTTTTGATACTCATCTGCCCTTTTTTTCATACTATTTGCATCTTTGTACTGCTTTGAGAGTGCCAGCTTCTTTTCAACGAATCTCATCTGTAGGAGTCCATTTGAAGGGTGATTATACTTTTGAAGCATGTTTCCACTCTCCCATTTTGCTTTGAAAGCAATCAACTCGCTTTTATTTTTGTCGATTCTCCTTCGTTCATTATCTTTGTGCTCATTTTCTAGTTTTTCCATCATTTCTTTATACTTCATCTTAATATCTTTAGCTTTTTGACTCAATTCCATAATTTTCATGTTTTTGGAAAAAGATTTCTCATCAAAATCATTTTTTCTCATAAAATAACAGTTAAGTTCCTCAATTATTTTATCTAAATTCTCAGCAGAATCATAATCTCTATCAATTATGTGCGTAATCTTTTTTCTATTTATATATTTAATCAAATTAGGATAAAGAACAATGGAAGGCATACAACCTTCTTTTCGAAACTTATTTAAAGCATTTTCATATTCGTCTTCAGACATATTAAAAAAACACAAAAATGATTTTAAGAAATTAGAAATGAAAAGAGCAATAAAAATCTCCTTTCTGCATTCAATAAATATCTTGTACCACATACAAGTATTTCATTGGTTGGCTCACAAATATGAGTGTCAATATTGAGAGAAACTGTGTATTCATCCGAAAGGATAGTATTGATGAGAGACAATTGGGCTTGGCTAGTTATGAAAGTGCTATCAAAAACCGAATTGGTTATTGTTAACTTTGATGAAGCAACAGCAGTCCCACTAGCAAAAAGAATTCGCGAATTATTCCAAAATATACTATCAACAAAGGTAAGAATTGTGGGCGTAGTTCTAAAATCAAAAAGGGATATTGTGGCCGTATTGCTAATGATATAAAAATTACTTAATTGATTTGTATTCCCGGTTTCAATGTGTCCAATATATTGACCACTGTTTGATTTGAAGAAACAATACCCACCAATTGTACCACTATTTGTGGAAACTATCCCAAAAGCAGATCTCCAATTTCCCGTTGATACCAAATTTGTCCCATTATTATTATAAAAAGTATACTTTAACCTACCCCCTGCATATGAGCTCCCTATATGAGTTATGTTGAATTCATATGTATAATTCAGAGAACAATATGGAATATTTGTTACATGTGAATTAACACCAATTGAAGGAGATATAAGTGAACAAGAAAAAATACAAACATGATGAATAGAAATGCGAAAGCCCGAGCTAGCAAAGATGAGTTTATGTGTATCTGATTGACACTTGATATTGTATATAGAAGACTTCATAAATAGCAAAGAAATCGATGAATCACTAATATAAACTAAATAACTGAATGATCCATATTGAAAATCATGGAATGAAGTATCAGAAAAAACTAATGTTTTCTCAATACTGCTGAAGGCAGTCAAATCATTCTTAAAGACACTTTCAAAGGTAAAACAATTGCTCAGAATCCCATTGAAACTTGTTTTGATCACTTTCAAATTGTTAAAACTACCAATTAATATTCCCCCAAATAGTTTCTCAAACCTGCATCCAGCCATACGAACATCATTCATTGAACTCGAAAAATATCCATAACGGAAGTCTCGAGACAAAGAAAGACCGTAAAGAGATACATTCATTTTTTACAACAGATTTTGCAGTTAACCCTTTTGATCTGCTTGAGACGGAAATTCTGATAAATAGAGCTGCTTAAACTTGCTTTGAAGGACATTGGCTGCACTAGTATAGACTGAGTTTGGAGGATTGAAGGCTTTGCAGTTCTCGACAATAAGATTAATATCAGCTGCAAAAACTTCAGGGCGCTTATAGTAATCTTTAAACCTCATTAGGCGTTTCTTAATAGTAAACAAATCCATTGGGTGCTTAACAATGGAAAAGTATGTGGGAGCTATTTCTTCTGTAACCGGGGAATAAAATATGGAACTGAGATCATTATCTTTTTCAAGTTCTTCAAGAATTTTTGATAATTTCTTCTTCAAATCTTCCATTCGATTGAAATACTGACTTGGTTTCTCATGTTCATAATCTTTTCGTCCGCAATTAATGTGTTCCAATATTTTTGGCATCGCTATAGATGTGTAAGTTGGGCCGCCAGGAAAAAGAGTAAATGGTGCTTGAAACTCTTCTGGTGTAGGAATAACATGTTTTCCAAATCGTTTTTCTGTGATATTGATTTGTTCATTTATTAAAGAACCGAAATGCATATAATCAATATCAGGATGAATCTTGCAATGAACTAATGTTACACCTTCATAGTCTTTGATTCTCCCAACCCATCTTGCTGGATCCATAAATATTCCTTTATCATTAAAACCCTGCTTTTTGAAGAAAATAACAGCTTCATTATCAGCACAGGCTAAAATATCCACAAACTGATACACTTGAATCACAGATTTTAAATAATTCATAATCAGTTTTCCATATCCCCTTGATTGATAAGTAGATTTCACAGCTAAAAACACGACCTCAATAAAATCTTCTTTGAAAAACAATCTTGAAGAAATGGCACCTGTTACCTGACCATTATGAAGTAATAGAACTGTTTCAGCATTGAAATCAAAAACCAATCTAGAAATATATGAAGCTCCCATGTTTGGTAATTGCTTATGAAATAGATTTTTTGCTTCATTAAGCAGGACTAATAATTGAGTATTTGATGAAGGACTATTTCGTAGTTTTTTTAATTGAGCTTCTGGATACTGCTCGTTTTCCCGTTTAAAAGGAATTGGATCTGTAAATAATCTAGATCTGTGCCTAAGTCCTGGATTGATTCTTCTGTTACTGTATGCAGGAGGCCTGTTAAGCCAGAAAAAAGAATCATCCATAAAAATTTAAAATGTTTAAATCCCTTTCTCGAAATTAGAGATCATTTTGCAAACTGGATTGTCTGTCTCTGGTTCAACAGACAGGAAAGAGAAATCGATTGGACTGTAGAAAAATGCAATTTTCTCATTCGGGAAGAAACTTGTTATGAGTTTAAAGCTGCCCATATCATTTCTTGTGGATATCCTAAGTTCTTTATGGAAACAATTTGTGTGCCACCATTCTGCCATTTTATCAGAATCAAATGGTCCTTGTATAACGTTCTTTGGATCTAAATAATACCAAGAAATTGGAGTAACTTTGGTTACCCTTCCATAGTTATCCTTTACAGAACTGGAATCATTAGAAGGGTGTTCCATTGTTTTTCTTGTTTTCAAATAGTTAAATGGGTTAGAAGGCTTTTCCGAATAGACGACATCTTGCTTAATAAAGCCAGATGGGAGAGGTAAATGGTCATTATAAAGGCTGAGGATTGTTTCGAGGGAATATATTGGATTCATTAGGCCAAAACTTTGTAAAAGTCAAAAACGGTAAAAGTGACAAGTTTATATTAAGAAAAAAGAATCTTATACTGAATTACTCAAGAAGAAACAATGTGCCATATTGGAAAATTAATATAAAAAGACCTACACTGTTGTTTTCCCAACACACCATAATAATCTCATTGTCATTCAAACATAATGCCATTTACTCATGAAATCGATAGAAATATCACTGCATATACGAATGCAAATATGTAACTGATCTCTCTCCAATTAGCCATTCGATAAGTACATAATAATTCAGAATAAGTTCTATATGGTGTTTCATTCTGAGTTTCTCTGATTGTTTGATCCGGTGTTCTATAATATGTCATTCTCAATGTTTCTTCTAATGATATTTCTTCAAGAGGTATATCAGCGTTACAATGTAGAGAATTGAAGAATTGTAATTGATATGTGATTCTATTAGTCAATGAACTATTGTCTGTTGATACTGCTGTTGATCTAGAGAATGATGAAAAAGGATGATCTATGAACGAATGAGACACTTCAAGAGAACCATCTCTAACACAGAATAGATAGTTTTGATTATTATGGAATATGCAAAACAACATCTTTCTTAATCCTCCTCCATTGGCATATACAACTCCATTAGATGGACTGTTGTTATGAACAATGTTTGCAAATGACATTGAGATTGTATCTGATCCATAATAGAAGTATATGCAAATGCTATTAGATACCTTATTGTTTGAGAAAGTACAGTATGAGCTTGTGAATGAGGTTGGAGAATCGATAAAAATACCAGAATATGAAATAGCATTGTTCATTGAACTGTTTGTGTTGTCAATTCTCTGATAACTTTTTTGTAAGCGAATAGATTCATATCCAGAAGTAGTATGAGAGCTATTTGATACTGATAGATACTCAACCATATTCTCCTTAGAAGCAGAAAGAATAGCAAAATGACCATGACAAGAAGCTCCACATGAGCAACTATTAGCACATATCTTTCTGAGAGATGAATTAGAAGAAGAGAAGTATATTGCTCCTCCTTGACCAGAACTAGCACAGTAATAGAACATTGAGTTATTGATATTCATTGAGAAATATCCCAAATAAACACTTATTACACCACCATTTCCATCATATAAAGAATTCCTTGAGAAGAAACAATTGGAAATATTGATATTTTTATCTAAATAAGACCTTCCTTGATCTATACTCTCATTTGTACACCCCAAACCAACATTCCAAAACATATCATTGTCATTCAACCACAATGATGGCACCACATTCAAAGGATTTTTGGCTTTTTTTAAAAACTTATCATAATCGGTTATTACATCTATGCGTTGTTTTTTATCATCTAGATTTTCGAAATATGCAATAATAAACAAAACCATAATGCACGAAATAGATGTAATTTTATAGGAATAACTTATTTCTTTGGTATTTTTGAGTTCTTTTTTAGAGAACAAAAGGGGAAAAATCGATAAATCAGATATTTTTTTTCGAATCTCGAAAAAACCAATAAATAGGAGTTTGCTTAGAAAGATAAAAATATAACAATGATTTTCAAAAATAAATTTCAAAAAGATTATTGCCAAAACTTGATATGTGGTGGAAGCATAAAAGTAAGATTTGTAGCCTTTTTTAATCATAATTAATAAAACATGAATAATAATTGCTGATAAAGGTAGTTTTTTCCTGGATATTACGAACAATAACTTTATAAACATTATGTACAAAATGTTTTTTTCGAATAATAGATTTGCTGCTGTTGGCGAGCCAAAAGATATGAATATTCTGATAAAAAAATTGATAAACGATAATTTCTCGTTTCAATTATATAATGTTACGTTCTTATAATATTGTAAAGTTAGTGTCATGTATTCACTGGGGACAGTGGGCAAAGTCTGGTTTTTGATACAACGGATCAGGCATAACATGGCATTAGAGGGTGTATTTAAGCCCTTTGGAAATTGTAGCTTACTTAACAAGGTTGATTATGAATGGTGTTCTTTGCAAAAACCAAAGCATCTCTTGGTTATGTGAGGGGTGTTTTGTCTGAGTTCATCAGGAGCAGCAGGAGGAAAAGATTACCAGTTCCTACACAATGCGAGTCAATTACTCAATGATATATAACATTGTTTGTTCTTCTGAGAGAGGGCCACTATACTTCGACAATTCATTTCTCATTGTTTCAATGTTGATGGTAAATCATTTTGAATAACCTCTTTAACTTCAATATTTTGAGTAATATTTGGATCATCTTCATCAAGCTTCACAAATTCGTATATTTTCTTTTCCATCTTCTTCAAAAATACATTGAATGGATTTGACGTACCAATTGTCTGTTTCAGCATTAAAGCCAAAGCAAACAATAAAAGCATCAACATTGTGATATTCTTTCTGGTACCACTGTGAACAATCACAGGATATATATCATAGTATTCAATTTCATCTTCATCTTCTGTTGATAAAAAAGATTCTTTTTTCTTTTTTGCGGCATTATTAAAGAAAACCCTAATAATTTCTTCACTATGCTCAGGTACTGGACCAATACTGAATGGAATATCTAATTTTTCATAAAAATTAGAAGCAAATATTTTCCACACATCTGAATATAGAGATCTCCTATTTTTCATCCATGGCTTAGTATTTTTTCCATAATGAACACTCGTAACCCTAATAACTTTAATCTCTCTGTAGGGATCACCGAATATTGTTGACGATGACCCTCCGTTTTCATGGATTGTTTTTAGCGGAAAGAAATGAACACTCCCTTGAAAATATTTATTTAAAACAGCACCATCATATACTCCAAAACGATTTGAGTCTTTTTCGGGATTTGTTGAATACTCAATTGCAGTTTCTAATAAACCAACATAATCAATGTAATTTGGATGGAGTAAGAAAAAATCAGAATTAAACAAAGGGGTCATATGATTCATCTCATAGTGATAGAAATCAAAGGCAGATGATGGAGTAGGCCATGTAAACACATGAGATAGATCAGAAAAAACCATTATATCAGCCCCTAAAAGCAAAACTTTTTCATATTGAACTAAGGACCAAGCTTGAAGCTTAAACAACTTTGATTGTGATTCAGGTGACACATTTGATCCATGTGGCCACATAATAAAAGGTCTATAGAGAATGTGAGTCCAAACTTTTCCAAGAAATGTGATAAATTGCTCATCGACATGGAATGAATCAGGAATAATTAATACTCTGTCAATTTGCGGAGAAACAGTTTTTAGGGAGAAACCCAATACTACTAACATCTGCAAGTACCCAAAAATAGGTTCGCTATCACCAGAAAAAACTGAGACAAATGCATATGGTGTTTTTGGAGGAACATCCCTGGATTTTTGGCATAAAAAAGCATTTTTCTCTGCAAAAACAAATCCACCGAGTTCATAATCAAAATCTTTAGTTGAAAGAGATAGGTAAAATAGGACAAAAATCGAAACCATTTCCAAAATTTTTGATGAAACTAAAAATCATCCTAAAATGCTGTCCAACCATTGATTAAGATCTTCTTTTGGTTTGGGAGCATTTTTCGGGACAGGTTTCTGTTGAACTTTAACTTCTGTTGGCTTTTTCACGGCAATTTTAACTTCTGGCTTATCCATTTTGATAGGAGCAGCAATTGTCGCTACTTCTGATGGGTATTTGCTCACATTTATCTGAAATGGAGAATCCCTCGGGAGCATTTGCAGCGAAATGGCTTTATCTATGGGAATGGTTTTTAGCATCTTTTCAAGATTCTCTATCTCTTCATTGCTCAGTTTAACACTAGAATTCATGTATCTTTCTGCTATCGTTTTGTAAACCTAAAAGTGCCAAAGCTTTGATGAATGTTTTTAAAGAAGCCTCGTTCCACCTTCACCAGATGGTCAGTTTAGCGAACACTCTTCTCCAAGAATCCATAAACACCTCAGATCCTATTGATCCACCATGCAGAACGATTTCAAAAGAAGAATTCGTTCAGTTGTATTCAGAGCATTCAAATGCACTAAAAAATTTGCTGCAATCAATGGACGTTGGGAACTACGACAATGTGGACTCATTACTTGAGAATTCCAGGAATGAACTAAGACAAAAAGTGAACAAATTGAACGAAAAACTCGACAAGCTCAATGATCTGAGATTCTGGATGGACACCACAATATTCGACGAGGAGGGTTCTAAAGCAGCTTCAATCTAAAAAGCCTGTTTTGTAAAGCTTTCATTTTTAACATAACCGTTTGTCCGTTATCTCATTAATGTCTGTAGAAAGACCTCGTCTTGGTAAGACAGATGAGCAGCCAGCTGTACGCACAAGGGCTATTAAAAAGAAATCAGTAAATCAAGTAATGTCCCGCGGACTTGGAATGGCTCCAAAACCCAAGCCACCGAAGGAGACTACTCAATTCCGCCGTTTTTATGATAGAGGAGATCTTCCAATATCCAGAAACTTTGGAGAAGAGTCTGGGCCAATACATTGGAAAGTATCACCTGATCTTCTTGATTATCATCATTATTTACCAGTGTTTTTTGATGGACTTCGCGAAACAGAAGAACCATACTGGTATTTTGCTTACTATGGCACCCTTGATTTAATTTCGCAAGGTCCAAACAAAATCCTCCAGGTTGTTCCACAATTGATTATTCCAATGAAGAAAGACTTGAATACCAGAGACCCTGAGATTTTGTGCCGCATTATGTCTGTCATACAAGCATTAGTTAAAGCAGATCCTCTTGTTAGTGAAGCACTAGTTCCATATTATCGTCAAATACTTCCAATTTTTAATGAGTTCTTCCTTGCAAATCACAATCTCGGTGATAAGATCGAGTATAGTCAGAGGAAAAAGACAAACCTCTCCGATTTGATCCATGAAACACTCGAAGAAATGGAAAAAACAGGCGGTCCAGAAGCATACATCAATATCAAGTATATGCTACCCACATATCAGTCTGCTCTTGTTGGTGGGGCCTGATCTACTAAAGATTTTCTTATTTAAAACATAGGTTTATATTACAATTTCTCCTTCCTCTTCAGCCTTCTTCAACTGGAAAGGTTCAGCTTCTTCGTTCTCTATGTGATTCAACTTGATTTGTCCCTGAAAAATGAAGATAGCGCCAACTAAAAACGCTAAAGCTAGAAAGCTAAACACAATGGTTGCATAGCTCCTTTCTAATGGTACATAAACAAACTCTGCATATTCTTGTGACCACGATGTGTTGTCAAATGAAATCGAAAACTCACACGTATGAGGATATGAAGGGGGAATGATGCATATAATTCTGCCTTCTGATTCAAACTTACCTAGAGTTGTTCTATTTCCAAAACGGCAAAAGACAGTCTCGATACCAAACTGTTCATCAACAGAATAAAGAGCAATTAGTTTTTTGTTTCCTTTTTCAGACCATGAATCAGGCTGGAAATTCCTTAAATATGGAACTGGAGCACTACAGTAGTTGATTCCGTTTCCTTTATACCCAGATTTGCATCTACATCGACCAGGATAGGCACAAAAAGCCATCGGATGACACATATTAGTACAATTAAAACACCCCCTCTCATTATTCGGGTCGCCATAAGGATATCCTTCCTCACAGGCACATAATCCGCTGGGAAGTTTGATTGTATGGAAAGCAGTACAATCAGTGTTAGGTCTAAGAATATAATTATTATCATCTTGAGATTCTCTTTTGTTTCCTGCATAAGGGTTATCTTTTTCGCATATTACTGATACTATAAAGAAACAAATTCTCATTTATTGGATAAGTGTGATAAAAACACCAATTTTTTCAAACCCAAACCTAGAATTTCGGGTTAGTGTGGATAGTTCTTGTAGTCCATAACAATAAGCCGTGGAAAAATGGTTTAAGGTGTGTCCTCTATGATCATTTGCATATACATCAATGGATATTGAACCTTCGCTATTATGTTGATAGTATGTAGTTTTATCGCTCCATGAATTGGATATTTTCATAACCCCGCCATAGTGCCCGAAGTAAACGCCATTGTTTATATAAAAAACACAGTTACTAGCATAAGTTTCTCCATGATAGTCATTATAAAAAACTGCATATGATGAGGCTGGACAGCTATTATTAATCACATTATTGAAAACAACATCTTGTGTACCATATGCAAAGCCCAAACATATGTATGATGTTGCAACATTGTTAGAATGAGTTGAATACTCCATTTTTCCATTAACTGCATTTTTCATATAAGAATCAGAATACCTAGAAGATGATAAAAATGAATAGTTGCATTGCGAAACATGCTGGATTCCATTTTCAAATAGGGTAAACATTCCTCTATTATTTTGGTAAGTGGCTTTGGTAAAACAAGATGTAAGACATTTTTGATCTCCATCCGTAGATATTATAAGAATTTGTCCGTAAGAATTCAAACTGGAATAACAATCATAGCTGCAAACTCTTGAAACCACACAGCCTTTTAACGTTGAAGAAAATGATAAAACAGCGGGGCCTGAATTCACGCAACAATAGAACAACGAGTTTTCTATAACAATATTGGTATTTGTTGATACAGAAATGCATCCACTTTGCATATTATTAAAAACAGAATCATGAACCCAACAACCTTCTTGGTTAAACCCAGTTAAAACTTGATTCTCAAGTACAAGCGAATCATATTGAGATAAGAAATAATCAGAGAAAGAGGATCTAAGTGATATAACAACCTGTAAAGACAATACAAATGATATCATATTTTTTAAATCTGAGGGCAAAAAAGTGGCACAAACTAAAGTTGTTTATGAACTATTCTCTTCAGAGAGAGACAAAAAATGGATATATTGAATGACAATAGGGAGAACAATTGATCAATCAATGATTGTAACTCCAATGAATACCTGTCAAGAAACACCAATTAGTACTCATATCTTAAGTAGAAGTATTTTGTACTAATCAAATGGCCAAAAAGAGAGGGAATAATGTGGTATTCTCTGTTTTATCACTCATTCAAAGGTCGATTCACAGTCTGTCATTTTTTTTCTTTTTTTAGTGAATGGATTTTGTTAGGGTTAAATCCAGAATTCAGCATCAAGAAGCAGAAAAGGGCCATTTTTATGTGACTAAAACCTGCTCGTTGACCGATATGATTAGAAAAATTGAACTTCTTCTTCACAAAAGGGAACACGTCCATATACTCGGGACTGGCTCTGCTGTTTATCGTGCAATGAAAGTTTATGGCCTTTTAAAATCATCACACAAAGATTCAATCGATTGCAATGTTAATATCAAAACTATTCAAGTTCAAGATTTTTTAATTCCAAAAAGATCAGGACAAAAAAAGGAAATTGCCAATAGAAACATTAATGAAGTTGATATAGAAGTGTTTTGTATATAAAAAAATTCGATTTTTTTATTCTAAAAACTTAATTACTAAGATAGCAATTAAAACAAGAACAGCAAGCATAACTATCCACCATAAACATGATCTGTTGGATTTTTGGTGTTCTTTAGCTGTTTCAAGGGCTGCTACACCATCTTCAACATATTCTTTAGCCTGAGCAATATTCTGCTCAATGTTATCAACCATCCTTCCTTGATCTTGAATAATGATGGAAAACTGAACAAACAACTCCATTAAATCATGAAGGCTTCTTTCGATACTAAGAATATCTTCGTGTCTTTGAGCAATGGTGTTGTAAACACTCACGACCTCAGCGGTTTGTGCTTTATTTCCCTGAAGATAAAAAATGTTCTCTTGCAAAGCATTTGGATTCTCAGCAATAATCCTTTGAACTTTATCTTCATCGAGACTAATTCCTGCAAGTGAGTATTGGCGTGTTACCTGACGTACAAATCTCTCTTTAATTCCATCCTGAATAGTAGTGTACTTATTAACTACTGCTGCAAAATTGTTTGAAAGAACATGGAAATGGTTTCTTTGGAGCCTGACTTGAGCAGAACCAGGGAAAATGCTATTTAAATCATTGACTTGTTTTTGCATTTGTTCCAAATCAGTTCTTACACCATTGGCAATGTTTCCAATTTGTTCCAATTTTCCGTGCATTTCTGTTCTCTTGTTCCCTAGTTCATCAGGGTCTTGTGATTTTTGCATTGAATCATCAATTCTGCTAATGTCAGTCATTATGTTATTTATGTCTTGGATCTTCCTTTCTACAGCGTGATATTGATCCCAAAAGGCTGCAAATGGATCATTATTGGTTGGAGGAGGTAGAGGTGTTGGTGCTTCTGTAGTATGAAGCGCATTTTGGCGAAGATTCTTCAATCGGTCCGTCATTTGAGTTTTAAACAATGTTTCTTTGAAAAAGCTATAATAAACTTATCAAAAAGGAAACCCGGTGTTTACAAAATTTACAAAGTTTATGATGATTTACACAACGATTATTAGTATATGAATGGATTCAACTTAGATAATATTTTAGCGGATCTTATTATTGGTAAGCATCTTGCGGAATCGATTTTGAGCGAACTTTTTTCTAAACTTCGGGAAGTTTTGGTTGAGGAGGAAAATGTTTTAGAAGTTCCATCTCCTGTTATTGTTGTAGGTGATGTTCATGGCCAGCTCTTTGATGTAATTAAGATGTTTGAAGTTGCTGAATCTCTAGATGAGTATAAGGTCAGCGGGCAAACAAATTTTTTGTTTTTGGGAGACTACGTTGATAGAGGACATTTTTCATTTGAAACGTTTGCCTATTTAGCAGCAAGAAAACTGAAGAATCGATCTCAAATATATCTTTTAAGGGGAAATCATGAATCAAGGAGTATTAACCAGACATATGGATTATTCTATGAGAGTTTGTCAATATATGGCAATACGTCTATATGGAATCTTATTAATGAAACTTTTGATGCCCTACCAATCGCTGCTGTTGTTAATAATAGCTTGTTTTGTGTTCATGGTGGGATATCTCCCGAAGTTTCATATGTGGAAAAGCTTAATATTGTTGATAGATATACTGATATCCCATCATCAGGAATTATAGCAGACTTAACCTGGTCTGATCCGAGTGAAACTCAAGATTGGATCAAGAACAAAAGAGGATCAGGCTATTGTTTTGGAAGAACACATGTTCAAAAATTCTTACAACAGAATAATTTTAAATTTATGGTTAGATCACACCAATTAATGAAGGAGGGATTCATGGAGCACTTTGATGGGAAATGTGTTACTGTATGGTCAGCACCAAATTATGCATATACAGAAACCAATAAAGCGACTTTCATGGCTGTAGATAAAGATACGAATCGGGTTTTCGTGGAATTCCCAAGCAACAAAGAAATCCCATACCCTGAAGATGATAAGGCTCCATGTCCATATTTTGCTTAGAATCGGAAAAATAATAAAATTGATTTGAAAGGATTTTTACTATGTCACAGAAACCGATTACGTAAAATGGTGAAATATTCTTTACATCAGATTTTTTTACGTATCGTAGAGCGGCAATTTTGACAAGTTATTTTCAGAGCCACAATATATGATCAATAAATGAATAATGCAGATGTTCTCCATCAGATTTTATCAATTTTTACGACAGAATATCTTTTTAAAACCAAAGATGCTGACTTTGATAGATTTCAAAGCACATGGATGATTCCTGTCCTTGAAAAAGGAGTAATAACCGATGTCGTTCAAGATTATGCCAAGGGCGGGAATATTTTAGAAAGTTTGATTCCAATATCTCATCTTTTTAAGTTTAAAAAGAGTGAACTGATGGTTTTTAACCAGAATTTCTCGATTGATCCTTTTATTGACTTTTGTTTTCCAATGGTTATTTCTAATTGTTTAGTTTTCATTTTTAAGCTTAATGATAATCATTATTTCTCAGATTATGAATTGTTAATGACGACAATAATACTCTACCTAAAACAAGAGAAGTATAATACCCAAATTGGGTTTTTATTCTTGAGTATTGTGAAAAGAAGTTATCAGATATATAAACACGCTTTTCCTGATGTTATCACATTGAAAACGATTGAAATAATTGATAACTACCTGAGTATTGATGAGTTTTCTTATGATTCTTTAGTATTGATTTCGCAACGTTGTTATGAATATAATGTAGTTGATATCGGAAATCGTTCAATGTCGGTCATTTGCAAGATGATTGAAGTTTTTATTGCCAATCAACAGTATTTTGATCCTTCAATTCTGACTAAAATTGTGGAGAAGAGGCTTGAGTTTTTTGAACCTGTCATATATAGTTGTTTTGGACTATTATCAACATATGAAAGCTATGGATCAATAGAATCATTGTTTTTATATTTTTCGACTTTTATTTACAATCATTTTCTTCCTACTTGTTCAACATTTGATCCAATAATTGAAATTATTCCAGATTCTACCTATGACAAAGAAGATAATGATACTATTTCCGTGATGGACTCGGTTTCCATTTCATCACTAAATTTCGATGATACTTTCCCCTTTGAGTTCGAGAATGCCGATCCTAGATCAATGCTTGGTGTAATTCATTATAATTCTTTGAAATTATTCTCATTAGTTTTTTCAAGGTCGAAATCTCATTATAACGAGCTCTTTTTTACATATTTTGCTATAAAGATATCCGAAGGGCCGTGTAGTTTATTAATGCTTCGTGTTTATATTGAGATTCTTAAGAAATGCAAAATTGATGTTTTTGTTTCGATAATTACTTTTAATCCTCTTATTAAGTCCAATTTGTTTAATCCTTCTTTGGTTGTGTACAATCAAAACGAGAATTTTGTTTTAGTATCTTTTTTGAGACAAGAAATAGTAAATTATATTCTTAATAGACATCCAAAACTATTACCAGCTTTACTTAAAGGGTTTGACCACTGTCCTTTTTTATTATCGGAAATACTCCAAAGGATTGTGAAATGTAATGTGTCCATTACTGAAGAATCAATAGAAGAAAGCACAATCATCACAATTGTTACAATTGATAAACATCTCCAATATCTTCAAACCAAATCCAATTCTGAGGTTCATATTTCTCAAGCAAGGTCATCAATACTGTTGTTTATGTTTTTTTTATTCCGCAATCAATCTTTATCTCCTTCATGCCTGAATTCTCCAATTTTGCCCTCATACTTTTTATCTTCTTTTTTTGATCCATCATTTAAAGAATTAATGCTTTTTAAACTCAGAGAAATGTTGACCATTAGAGGGAAGATCGATTATTCATCCATTACATTTATTGCTTCTTCTTTAAGGATTATTGGTGCATCTCCCAATATTACTGCTAATAGCATAATTGCGCAAGATCTTCTATCATCATTAATTACATCAATATCTATTAACAATGATATTGCGTTCTTATGTGAACCTGTTTTTCACTCAACACTGTATTGCCTTATTCGGTACAATTCGGCACCATTAATGCATTCTCTCTTGAATTTGTCTTTACAGTTGTTTATACATAATGATTCTTTCGAACTAGATGATGAAACAATTAGTTTAATGAGCAAAACTTTAAGGAATAATGGGAAAACTGAGTTTTTTAATTCCATTCAATCATCTTTGTTTTGCTTATTGACAAATAGCCAAAGTGTAACTGTAAATGGCTTATCAATGATAAAGAAACCATCAATATTATTATTAATGATTAGTATTTATTCATCATTCAAGATGCATGAAAGTCATCTATCCTTTCTTCTTGATTTATGTAAGCATTCAATTTTTAATTCATATATGATGCATCGGGGTAATTTGGATCTCATTTTAATTGATATGATAAGATATTATCCATCAAATTTTGTTTTTAAAGGATGCCAAATAGATAACTTTGTTGACGAATCTCTTCTATTTAAATCGGTTCTTCCATTATTAGGAAATATATTTTCTGTTTGTAGTTCATCTATTGTTGCAGAAAGAGTTTTGGATGTACTTGCTCCAAAGCCATCTTTCTCTATGAAGTCGAAATCATTTCTTTCATATTTATGCCCTCTTTTAAAACAAATACGGGATCGTCCTTTATTGTGTTTCCCACTTGGTGTAAGTGAAGAGTATTTACCAAAGATTCAGCTGCTTTTCAATGATTTTATTCAAGGATCAACAATAGTTTTTTGGATTAGGACTGATTCTTTATTGTGTAATAGTCTTAATGTTAAATCTCGAATATTTCTAATCAAAAGGGGTATTAATGACTATATAGAGGTGTCAATTCACAATTCAATAGTATTTGTAGACTATATTCAATCTGATAGGTTGCTTCAGTTTAGGATACCGGGGGATTTAATTGAATCTGAATGGAATATGATCTCAATAGCTTATAAAAAGATAAATGATTCACAAGTTAAATTTCGGAGTAGAATAAATAGTTTTGATTCATTTTCAATGAAGCTTCCAATTGAATTGAATCAAAATGAACCCCTAAGTTTAGTTATTGGTAATTCTACAATACATAGTTTTCCAAGAACAATGCTTTTATGTTTATATCACATATGTTCATTTTCTTTGTTTAGTGGTTTTTTACCCAAAGAGTCACTACATTATATATTTATTAATGGTTCTCATTCTTCCATTTCTGATCAGACCTTAAGTTTAAAGTACCACTTTCCAGTTCAATCGAATTCAATAATTAATGAGGTACCAAACATTATTCAAGTATTCGATAAAACAATGGACTGTAATTCCATAATTCCAGTTTTCTCAAAACTGAATGGTGTTCTTCCATCTGAAGCTGTTTTAGTTTTTGAGTTTGTTCAAATTTGTTATGGTCGGAAATTTTATGATAACCTTGGTCTTGTTTCTCATTTCTTACAACAAAATGATCATAATTCTTTGTCATTGCCCCTTTTTCAGAGATTTTATTCGCTGATAGATATTGACTTAGATAAACAGTCAATGGACCAGTTAGTTTTGTGTATACTTTTTAATTTTTCTATTTGGGGAAAAGCAAATCATAATGTTTTTAATAGAATTCTTTCTCAATTATCGAATTCTCTTCTTGAGTTTGTTGAAAGAATATCTAGCATCCCAAAAGTTATTGATTTTATTTTATTTTATCTAAATGACCAGATCTTTATCAATGATTCCGAGATTAGATTAGAGAATACCACTATTGGTTCAAATATCCAAAGGATAATTTTGGATTTTTGGCATAAAGAACAATCAAATGATGTGTTTATTTGTTTATTGACAGCTTTATCAAGATCAATGAGAGATTCTTTGTCCTCTTTTATTTTGTCAATTTTATCTCAAATTATTGTGACATTTTGTCCTAATTTAAATACAATTATGCTTATGTGTGGCATTGATGTGAATAAAAACCCGGGTTATATTCTATTTGCATTGCAGGTGATTGAGAAACATTATCCTGAGATTTCATATACTTTTTCAATTCAGTTTTTAATACAACTAAAAGACCCTACCATTTTGGATAATATTTTAGATTTTCAGATGAATTTAATTCCATTTTTTCCTTTACTTCTTGTTTCATCTGCCTATAATGATGACATGCGTCAAGAATTTGTGATAAATACTTTTGAATGTAATTCATATTGTGAAGGAATTATCGATAGTATTAAGTCCAAGAGCTTTTGGCATTTCTGGTTTTTATTTTTTGCTGTGCATTCACAACCTCAGCTACATCAAAGAATATGCAAATTAATTGTTGATTTTCTGTTACATAATTATGATCCAAATGAAGTTTACTCACTTATGGTTATACTTGATATATTCGAGAATTCTACAAATCTTCCAGCTGTAAGAATTAAGTGTATTATAATTGGGCTTTTATGTGATTATGGTTATGCACATGATAGAGTGACAAGCTTGGTTAGTTATTGTTTTATATGCTTGTTTATTAGGTATTCATATAATATTCATACAATTCAATTAATGAGACAATTTCAAGATTCTATGTTCAGGGACAATATTGATGATTATAATCCTCCGGTTAAAAATGATAAGATATCGAGCGTTAAAGTGTTTTTAAATCAAATTGGAAAAAAGGGGAATTATAGATTGTACCTATTTGATGTAAATAAAATGGGCCCTGGGCAGTATGCGATATCTCAAAAGTTGTCTGAATTATTGTTAAAGGCTCCTCATTATACACCTTTAATTAGGGTTATTAAGTTGATCTCAAGGTATCCTTCTGCAAATGTGCGAAAAAAGTCATTAATTTTGAGAGTCGTATCTGAAAGAGAGTTTTTTACCATATTTTTGTTCCTTTCTGATTACTTTGCACAGATGGGAAGTATTACTTCATCTCTCCAATCAATGTTCACTCAAAACGATGGGATTATTAAAAGTAATGCACAAAAATTGGTTGATTTGACCAAATTTTCGGAAAAAGGTTTTTATGGCTATTTTAGTTCAATTCAAACAGATTATCGCTATCAAATAATTAACCATTTTCATTCTAATTCCATATGGAGCGCTGATTTGCTTTCTAAAAACCAGTTAAGGAAGGATACATCAATGTTCTATTATATGAACACATCCATTTTGAAACGAAATGTGGTAGTGATGCATAAATCATGGATTCCTTCATTTATTATTCCATCAAATATTATTGCTTCATTTAATTGTGTTCGAATAACTATAGCAAACATCCAAAAAAATTCTTTTTTGATTTCTAGAAACTCATGTTATTTATTAAGTGATTCAAAAATTAAAAGGATTGATTATAGTAATATTTTTAAAATTGTCAATCATATTCGAGCAAATCAACTTACAGCTATTGAAATTTATAGGAAGAATGAAGCCTCAATATTACTTGACTTTTTCCCAATTAAATCGTCCATTGTTCTTGGACACTTCAAAGATACTGAAATGAACTTAAATAATATACAGTTTGACATTGCATGTGATGTTGATGAATCAACAGGAATATTTGATCAATGGGTTAATAATAAGATTACAAATTTCCAACTATTGCTTTATATTAATATGTGTTCAAGTAGGTCATTCAATGACATTGTTTCATATCCAATTTTTCCATTTTTGTCAATCTTTGATGGAAAAGAGTGGATACGAAGAGATTTTTCTCTTCCTTTGGCAGTTCAAATCAGCGAATCACGAAATATTATCGAGAAAAAGATTATTGATTCATCTTTCGTATTTGAAGAAAACTTCATTTATAATATGTCTCCAGTTCCTCCTCCCTATATTTATGGATGTTTGCATAAACTTTCTCCATATTCTAATCCATCAATTTCATTCGAGTTCTATTTTAAGTCAATGGAACAACTTAGTCATCATACATTAAAAGAATTTAGAAATAGAGAGCTAATACCAGAATTTTTTTCAGTGCCTGAAGCATTTTTCCATTTCACCGAATCAGCTGAATCAGAGACTGTTCATAGAATTGTTACCATGGTCTATGAAAATAGGAAGATGCTTGAATCAGATTATGTATCTGAGGGTATTTCCAAATGGATTGATTTGATATGGGGTGTTAATCGGGTTGGTCAGGAAGCATCTAGGCATTTCAATTTATATGCCCCATATTTGTATCCTGAAAATAATAGTGTTGAAAGGGAATTATCTCTAAATATGTTTAGTTCATTGGGAGTTTTGCCTCCACAAGTTTTCAAAAAGCCTTTTCCAAACAAAAAACCTTCAATTTATGAGAGTTATAACAGTACCTGGTATATATTTCCAAAGAAAACATTTGAAACATGCTTTTTGACTTTTGAAAAGGAAACACATAAGTGTTTATTATATTTCTTTGAAAATGGATATCTTAACTGTCTTAATCTTGATCTAATTTCGAATGAGTATAATAGACTTCCAATGCATCATAATGTTCAAGAAAACAACAAATTTATCATTTCTGCAGATGATGGGCTAATAGCTATTGATACTTTATTGTTATCAATGCACTTTATTTGCCCTAATAGTATGGTATCCAATCAAATGCCAGTTCATGGTATTCAATATGCCAAGGCACAAAAAAATGTTCTTGTTGTAGGAACAAAAGATGGAGTTTTTAAAATTTTCAAATATCCTAAACTTGAGAGTTCAACAAAAACAATTAATATATTTAATGATATCACAACAGCATTTGATTTCAGTGTGAGACATGGAGTTTTCGCATGTGCCACTTCAGACGGGAAAATAAGCACATATTCTTTGAATAAGTGTAGATTTATCAAATCATCGTTTATTAACGATTCTTCTGTAACGCATCTGATCATATCCTCATTTGGTTTGATACTGTGCAAAACCAAATCCCATATCCACATCTTTACCCTTAATGGCTTTTTCGTCAAAAAAGTTGAATTCAAATATGAAATCGGCGCATATTGCTCATTTTCAACCGCAAAAGGCATCGATTACATTGCATTCTCAGACAAAATTGGTGGCCTCCGCATTTTTGAAGCGTTTTACCCAGAAAATATTGACTTCATAAAATCACTAGGATCAAAAGTCCTTTCAATAGCATACAGCCAGGACCTAAACCAATTGGTGGCAATCAACAAAGAAACAAAGATTGCTCTAGTGTCTATACAAGGCAGGTAAAACCCGAAATGTGTTTTTTTATCCTGATTCATTCAAATATTTGTTAGAAATCTGTTTTGGGTTTCAATTCAAGAATTGGCCTTGTAACAAACAAATAATAATGTTGTTTGCTGCCCTAGTTACGTTTTCAATTTGTGCCAACGTTTTTGTTATGGCGCCACTAGACATACTGAACGGGTCCCAAAAACTGACATACAAAGATAAGTTGATTGGATGGCTTGGACGTCTTAAGAATGCCAAAGTTGATGGTATTATGATTGATGTATGGTGGGGATTAACAGAGAGAACCGAGAAGAGCTATGATTTTTCTGGGTATGTTGAGCTATTTGGCTATTTCAAGGATTATGGGCTTAAGATAATTCCGGTTTTTTCTTTCCATTTATGCGGTGGCAATGTCGGAGATGAATGCAACGTTCCGCTTCCTGAATTCGTCACTGGTTCTGCTCAACAGCCATTTTTCGTTGACCAATTTGGTCATGTCGACAAGGAATACATTTCTCACGGCTTTGATGATGTCCAAATTGGATCGAGAACTCCTGTGCAAATGTACAAGGAGTGGATGAGCGCCTTTAAAGCACAATTCGATACTCTTATTTCCGAAAAAGTTATTTACTCTCTCGAAATCGGTCTCGGGCCAGCAGGAGAAGCCAGATTTCCATCTTATCAGCTTGCTTACTGGGATTACCCTGGTTGTGGAGAGTTTCAGTCATATGATGCAAAGCTTAAAAAGCGCCTTGAGGATGATGCCAAAGCTACTGGTCATTCAGAATGGGGAGTCAATCCAACCACAACGAACGGCTATAAATCCAAGCCAGGAGAGGCACCATTCTGGAAAGACTTTGAAGAAAACTCATGGTCCTCTCCATATGGGCAGTGGTTCATGAAATGGTATGCATCAATTCTGCATGAGCATTGTGACAAAGTCTTGAAAGCTGCAAGAGAAGTATTCCCTGCCAGTGTTGCAATTTCTGCAAAGATAGCTGGCATTCATTGGTGGTACATGACTGGCTGTCACTGTGCTGAAAATACCGCTGGATACCGTAATTTCTACGAGTATGATGGGTACCGTGATATTGTTTCAATATTTAAGAAGTACAATGCAGATGTTTGCTTTACTTGCCTTGAAATGTTGCCTGGCGGCTCGGGTTCAAATCCAACATATCTTGTTCAGCAAATGATTAATAATGCTCAATGGGCAGGACTTAATTTTGAAGGAGAAAACGCCCTTCCAATGTATGATACCGGTGCTTATGATAGAGTTGTTGCATATGTAAAGAAAGGCCTCAAAACATTCACATACCTCAGACTTGGCAATACTCTCATGGAAGAAAACAATAACTTCGATCTATTCGCTCAGTTCGTTGAGAAGATGCATCAAGCTTAAAAAGCAAAAATCTATAAATTTATTTTAACAGAGTATTCAGTGTGAGAGTTTCGTTCTTTCCGCACGAAATATATACATTTATCACATTCTTTCGATCAAATCCGTGCCTGACTAATTTCTCGATGATTTTATCATCATCAAATGTTAATTGATACTTTTTTTCGCTATTTTCGGATAATATTGCCGCCCTTTTTGCTTGAAACACTTCTTTTCGCGTGGATTCTATTTCTCTTTCTATACTGTCTGGGATTCCCCCAGAATATAACAAATTTGCAGCCAGTGCAAGATGCCCCTGAGACATCATCAATGATGCTTGGCACCACTCAAATCTATATCCCAAATTGAGCAAAAATAACAATTTCCTCCGGTTTTCAACACTATTATAATCAAAACAATTCTGCTGAATTTCACTTGAAGTAGCCTTTTTCGGCGCATGAACAATAAATGTAATCGTAGAATTACTATCTACTCCTAAATCAGACAATATCTGATCCTCTGACAATGGATTCCCTTGGAAAAAAAGCTGAATCTCGCAATCTAGAATATTAAGTTGTGAAAAAATGTTCTTTTTAAGCATATGAACACTCTCAGTTAGGTCCTGGCGGATATTATACTTCCTACCCTGTATATTTCTCACTATTATTGTGCTCATCACAACGATTATTGTAAATAAACGGACAGCAAATGACGCGCCACCAAGAGAAGTACTATCCCTCCAAAGACGAGTTATCTCTCTTAACAAATAATATAAAGGTATATTTTTCCCTTCCCAAGAGGAGTAATGAAAGAAAATCCATAGTAGATAGAGTATTTGATGAATTGAAGAATTTTAATCCAGCTCATTGGACCACAGGGAAAGTTCGATTGTGGTTTAATAACAATAAGGAAGCGTATGGAATCACTGAAGATGGGGATAATGATCATGTCAATGAAGTAACGGGTTTGAATTTATTGAATAGTCAGAATGAACTATATCCTGTGATTTCTGAAAATTTACTTAGTAACAAAAAAAACTATCCTGTCCCGCTAATTATTCCGGTTGAGGCCTCTCCACCTGATCTTTTTTTGCCAATGGGGCTTCCAGTGGAAATTCCTGATTTTACCGAGAAACGAAATGATATCCAGGTTGATGACAGTTTCAGTCATCATTTTGACCAAGAATTAGTTAAAAAGGAAATAGAAGTTATAGAATACAATGAACCGACTGAACAGTACGCAACTTTCACCCCTGAGAGCAGCTCTCAGGAAGAAAGCCCCGAGGAAGAATCGGATAAATCATCTGATAATCAGATTCATATACCTACAATACCAGATGGATGGAATCCTGAAACACTTGAGATGGATTCCATGAAATTTAAGTTCTATGAATGCCTTAAGTCTGTGTATTCTGCCGCACATAAATGTCAGTATTTGTCCCCTCCAGAACGACTGGAACAACAAATATATCTCGAAGTAACAATGAAAAAAATAATAGAGATTATGAAAACCAAAATCAAGATACCTACAGTTGTTTCCAGTGACCCTAATATTAAACAGACTCCATCAAGGTCAGCAAATAGGATTAAACGTGGTGTTTCAACAACAACCGGAATATATACTGGGATGACTCCTCAAAGTAAAGCAATAATGACAGGAAATCCTAATAATGTCAAGTATCCCAAGGATCTGAAATTCCCATCTAATCTTAATCCCGATTTGAAAAACTTTTTCTATGGAACCAATGTCAAAGTTGATTTTGATGAAATATCTAATGTAGAAACTGCTGTGATTTATAATGGGAATACTGTTTATACTCAATATGATGGAACAAAGCAGGCAACATATCTGTGTTATAATAATATGCCTCCCAAACAGTTAGGGTTTTTCGCTCTTACCGTTGCAATTCTCGTGGATGATTCAAATTCCATTATCTGGGTTGGAGGTGATGGTAGATTGATTGGGTATGCTATGGATGATTTAAGATCGGTTTATACATTTTTCATATCAAAGGAGCCATTAGCCATAATTCCAGTTCATGTTATTGGAACTACAGTATATGTAGCAAATCAGAATGAAATTCTATCATGCGACTTAACCAAATATAATGAAATGCCAAATGGTCCAACGTTAAAGAATAAGAAAAATGAGGAGAACGCAAAAAATGCTGGGTATAAACTTGAGTCAATTGATTGGACACCAGGGAAAAGAATGGAAGCCTTTTATAACTCCTCAATGCCATCAGTTTCAATGATTACTTCATTGGATGGAATGTTAATATATGCATCAGTAGATTATCATTCGATTCATATTTTGAAGGGCCAAGAACTTCAAGCAATCTTAGTAGGTCATACTGATGGTATCCTAAATGTTTCTATAAATGACAAACATATAATCACTTCTTCCAAAGATTACACAATACGAGTTTGGAATAGTAGCACATTCATATCTGAACACCAAATTCATGACTTCATTGATCTCACGAAGAAGTTTATCACAAGAACCATTATGGATCATGAGATACTGTTTTTCTGCATTGATGATAAGCTAAATTTGAATAGTATTAGTGACAATCTTCTTCTTTGCTCAATACCAATACAAAAAGGACATCATATATGGATGGATTACAACTATCAGAATGCTTGTCTCTCAATTTTAACATTAGAACTCCCCGAGGTCAACAAGATACTCAAGCCAAAGCCTGCAAAACTTAATATCCAAAGGGTTTCCTTCTTAGAACAATAAACGGTTATAGTATAAAAATGAAACTTATTGAACTTGATTCTCATCCATTAATGGAATCTTTCCGGTTAAATGCCTCTGAACTGGTTGCTGTACCTGGTGAGATTTATCATTTATTGTTACCTCCGGAATATAATTTACTTGGAGGAATTGATAATCCACTTGAATACCTGTTTGTTGAGAATCAAAAAAACTTGAATATTTTTGTTCAATATACCAATCACAGTGCAGTTCTAAAATGTGAGGAGAACTTTTTAATTCCATCTGGTGGTTTTGATCATAATCAACAAATTGAGATATTGCAAACTACTCCTTGCACAACTTCGAACGGATTTTCTTTTGATATGCATGAAATAGGTTCAAATCCTTTTTTGCCATCTCCAATACCACCATTATGTTATGAAATCGATGATGGATATCAAAATCCTCAATCTGCTTTAAAATTTTTAAAAACAAGAATACGGTCAGAAAAAATACGCCCATTGATAGATGAAATAGAGATATATGCGCAGAAAACACCTGTCAACACAAAGAATTACAACAAAATTGTATCATATATTCATGAATCTATGGATAAAATATGTGATTATGTTTTTGAAGTCCGCCCGTTTCAATTTGTGCCTACAGTATTCAAGATGAAAACCAACTTTATCATATTCTATGCAATTACCAGTCTATTTCACAACAAACTTCTGAAAGCATATCATGACGCACTAACTTCCGAAAATATTGCAGCCCAAAGAGCAACAAAGATTAGTATGGGATCTATTGGAAGCCCCGAAATACTAGATAAAGCTGCAACATATATTCGAAATCTTCATCATATGAAATCAGTATATGAAGGGATAGAGATGGTTAAACAGTTTTTTGAATGCGCTGTTTCATCCATCCCTGGTAATCAAGCAGCAGCAGATGATATATTGCCAGCCATATGTGACGGATTAGGCAGATGTGCTCAAATTTCTTCCCATATTGCATCAAGTTTTCAATATTTGGTAGATTTATGGCCCCAGGGACTTTCAGAGCGGACTACATACATAATAATTACATGTTCAATTGCAGCATCACACTTTGCAAGCGGAAATGAGCAAAAGGCCCCCCCTAAACCAAAGGAACACGTGATTGTTGTGAACAAAAAGCAGACAGAAGAAACAATTAATTTACTAGAATCATTTTTAAACACAATTTAGTTCCTTTTTTCGTCCGTTAAGCATTAAAAGACGTTAACTAAAAACTCCACTGTTTAATCATAGATGATTTAATCACTTTCGCTGGATTCCTCACTCTCTGATTCCTTCTTGTTCTTCTTTGTCTTCTTGGATGACTTCTTTGTCTTCTTGGCATCAGCTGGCTTCTCTTGCTCATAGCGTTCCTTGTCTGCCTTAGCCTTTTCATCGAAGGGCTTCTTTTCTTCAGCAGTGAGTTCCTTCCACATTTGACCAATCTTCTTTCCGATTTCACCGAACTTTATGCCTGGGTTCTCTTCCTGTACCTTTGGTCTGACTTCTTGGCTGTAAAACATATAAGCAGACATTGGCTTCTTAACGGCGTCACTGTTCTTTCCCATAGTAACAAGTGAACTGACACATACGGCTGAGTGGGCCTCAATTTTTCGCGGGGAATTTTGATTCAAAAAAGTGGTTGTTCAGAATTATTTGATAGGAAACCGCGGATGAAGTTCACTGTTGATCAGGTATTGAGTGCTCATAAAGGCCGAGTCAGATTCACTCGACCATTATATGGTGAATAATGTTTATAATCAGTTCAAACTATAAAATCACCGAAAAAATGGAGAAAATGAGGGATATATATATATAGTGAGAGTGAGAGCAAAATGGCATTTCTGGAGAGGAGGAATAAACGATGTGGGGCGTTTAGATTAAATTTTGTGAAGTTTACACAAGAATGATTTGGGTTTTAGAGATCATTTCTTGTGTTTGGTTTGGTTTTGAAGTAGTTGTGCTGCTTTCGCATCAATTTTTTGATTGTTTGCAATGTTTTGCTGTTGGAATTCCGGTTGGAATATGCTCTTTTTCATGGGTTATGATATTTTGGTCTTATTTCGTTCCTATGAATATATGGCAAGGAAAAATTGCTGTAGTTTTGTTTTTTGCTGTGTCTATAATGCTTCGAATCTATAATAATAGATACCAACTTGAGATGGTTTTTAGATTTGATTATTATCAGCAATGGACGTTAATATTTTCGGTATTTTTCTTCTTTTTAATTATGTACTCTTCCATGCTAATGGGAGGATTGTCTACAAAAGGCGCTGCATATTCCGATCTACCATTTCATTTGAACATTATAACTTCCCTCAGCCATGGCATCAATTATCACCGTAAAGGGCTTTTGACATGTGAAATGACTATATATGGCGGCGTTCAGCTTGCTTATCCGATTATTCCGGATTTCTTTTCTGCTGCTTTGGTTAGTACAGGTGGGGCTACATTAAGGGATTCGCTGTTTTTGCCATCTCTTTTATTATCATATTCATTATTAATGTCATTATATGCTATTTCAAGATACTATACAGGAAATTCTTTTTCTGCATGCCTTTCAATTCTTTTGTTTTCATGTATGGGAGGATTAGGATGGCTTACATTATTGAGTCCCAATGCACTATCAGAAAAAAATGCAAGATATGATTTTGTTCACTTTTGGAGCGATTCTCAGCAAGAATTTTGGCTCCAAACAATAATGCATATCATTGTTCCTCAGAGGTCTGCACTTTTTGCTATTCCCTTGTGTTATTGGGCAATTATGTCTCTTCTTCTATCTGTCCATAAATGTTCTCTCAAAATGATGGTTTTGGCTGGTTTATTAGTTGGGTTAACACCTCAAGTCCAAGCCCATGCTTTTGTTGCAATGGCTCAATGGTCTATTGTTTTTTGCCTGGTATCTTTCTCTTGGAATGGTGAATGGAAAAAAGAGTTTTTCCGATGGGTAATTTTTGCTCTATTAGCAAACTTAATAGCTCTCCCGCAATTATCTCCATTCTTTGGAAGAGTTAAAGATAATTCCGAATCTTTTATTACCTTTGATCCTGTTTGGAATGATCCTTCTAGAGGAAAGGGGATTCTTGTTCCATTTAGATTATGGTGGAGGGGCTTGGGTATTTTTGGTGGGATAGCTTTTTGGGCAGGGTTTTCAACTGCCACAAAAATGCAAATTCTCGTTTATATTCCTTCATTAGTTGTTTGGGCAATTGGAAATCTTATAAGGTATCAAATGTGGGAATATGACAATATTAAAGTATTTTTTGATGCATGGGTACCCATCGCTGTGCCGTTTGTATCTCAATATCTTGTGTTCTTTTTCAGACAATCAAAGAGGAACAAAAATCGGGACTTTTCTATAGTTGTATTTGTTTTATTCACATTTTTATCGATTTTCTCTGGAATTCTTTGTATTTTATTGTATTTAGGTTCTCCAACAGACATTTATACAGAAGAACAAGTCAAATTTGGAGAGTGGATTGCTGAGAACACTAATACAACTGGCAGATTTCTTGCATTTTCTTCAACAGAACAACCTGTTGCTTCAATTGGTGGTAGAAGCATATTTATGGGCTACGAAGGATGGGTTGTTAGCCACGGACTGGAATACAACAACAGAAGAATGACTAGAAATAATCTATTCACAAGCCCAGAGAATCGAGAATTATTTTTGTCGAATTTTATTCAATATGTAGTTGAAGACTTTGGGAATTCCACATTCTCAGCTGAGAATGTCACACATTGGAATCCCATATTTTATAATGACTTTCATAGGGTTTGGAAACTAATCTAATTGTAAAACTATATACTATGTAATTTTATTCTTTTAAGTGTGTTACTAATGCTATTCTTACAGTTTGATCATATGCTGACATTACAGCAAGCCCCTCCTTGTCTGGATGCCAATTGAATGAGGATATGGGCTGAGTTGAAAGCAATGAGCTGGATATTTGGTCGTACTCTAGTGCTTTCTTTTGCTTCCTCCAAATAAGAAGCTCACCACTTCCTCCTGTTGTTGCAATCACATCTCTTCTCTGGGGGCAGTGTTGAATAACCCACACTGTAGCACTATCCTTAACTTTTTGTTGGAAAGAAGCGTATCCCTTGCCTTCAGGTTTCTCAGACAGATCAAATGTAACAATCTGGCCACTCAAGCAGCCAGCAGTAACTCTCTGAAGAGAGCCATTTGGATCACTGAATTGAATGGCTGATATACCATTTCTAAGGTTTGTCTCCCATGTTACACTGTTTGACTTGAGATCCCAGAGCTTAAGGTCGCCGTTATCATACCCACATACCACTGATCTCTCTGAAGGCCCGCTTGTTCCACCAACAGAAACAGACCAGCAGTCTCTCTTCTCTCCTTCGGGTGCCAGAACAGCGACAACAGGATCTTCTGACCTTAGATCGCAAACACACACTTTTCCATCGCGAGAGGCGGTTACAATTTCGCAAGGACCTGGAGCAGAGCCACCATCAATACAGTTTATGATATCATCGTGAATTTTCCTCGAAAAAAGTGGTTTTGTACTACCAGAATTGAGATCAAACGTGGATAGATTCCCTTTATAGTCGCCAATAGCGACATTTCTCTGAATTGGATCAGAAGCTGAAAAAGTCGCACATCTTATCGAGTTCTCAGTTTCAATATCTAAAACCTTTTCAAGATTCTTTGATTCTCCCATTTTTGTCTTGTAAACTTGAAGAGCACCAGTGGCTCGAGGACGAGATCCGACAGATACAAAACGCCGAGAAGTCGGAACCCAACATGTTTGATGAATAGTATATGGAAGACTCTCGCAAAAAATCTCGACAATGTGAGTTTTCTCCAACGCTGGTTTCTTGGGAGGCATCGACTTAAGTGACCAAAAAATAAACCGTTATAAATCTTAAATTCAGGTTTAAAAATAGACTAAGGTGGTCGGTTGAAGCACTGCTCATAGTGTAGCTTCATCATTTGTCCTTGTTTCTTCAAGAATGCAAGCTCATCTGCGTATTCTTTTTCTCTGATCTGTTTATTTTCTTGTAACCGCTTTTCTAGAGATTCTAATTTTAGTTGAAGCTCATTAGCTTCTATTTCGAGTGCTCTTTTCTTCTCTTTAAGCTGAATATTGTATGACAAGAGATCATCCTTCCCCAGGTTCACTTGAAGGGATTTATTATGGCCCCAATCAAGTGTGAGATCATACAAATCTCTGTATGATTGAATGAGCGATCTATAGTGGTCACGGACTTTGGCAAGCAATCTGCCTCGCGCATTATTCTCAATTGTGACCTGTCTAATTATCTCATCAAAGCATTTCGAGTATAAGTCTGATCTAATAAGGCATATACCTGTTTTTCTTGCTTTTTGGCTATTTAAAAGAGTTTCCAACTGACTTTTCAGCTTAATAACATCTGTTTTTGAAGCTGGGGCAGTGCTTACGTACTGTTGATATGATTTTTGGTCCTCTTTAAATTCTAACGGTGGGAAAATGGAATTCAGAACATCTCTATTCATCTGATCACCATCTACTCCGGCTGCTGCAACTGTTGTTCTATTTCGCTTTATTTCGTCTGGTTCGTCCACTGGAACTGGTATATCGTATTTAAGAAGTCCAACAATATTTCTCTGCTCCATTTTCAACTTTAACGAGCAAAATAAAGTTGTCAAAACTTATAAACTTTAGAAAAGAAAAAGGGCCCTGGCCCTACATGAAAAAATCTAAAACCCAAACATGCAACAGAATCAGGTACAATAATCAAATGCACATATATATTTTCAGCCAGTTTTGGAATTAATCAACGTTTTGTTTAACTAGATAAATAAAAACACTAAGATGACTTTTTTGAGTTGTACTCATGTGCCCTTCAAAATCAGAGCTTAATCATAAACTCAAAAAATTAATTGAATGTGGTTTTTAATCATTGATTATGAATGTCAGATTCGACAATCCCTTTGTCTTCTCTTTTCCTCTTCTCGCAGTCTCTGTTTTTCTTCTTTTCTCTTTTCCTCTTCTCGAAGTCTCTGTTCTTCTTCATTTGATTTCCAAGCATATCCCAATGGAGTTTCACCATCTTTTATTTTAATATCAGCTTTTTGATTAACTAGATATTCAACAACACTATGATGACCATTAATAGCAGCCAAATGAAGAGGAGTTATATTAAATATAAAAACTCATCATCATTATCTTTTGCATTTATATCAGCTTTTTGATTAACTAGATATTCAACAACACTAAGATGATCATATCTAGCAGCTAAATGAAGAGGAGTCCGATCAGTTTTATCTTTGGAGTTTATATCAGCTTGATGATTAACAAGATATTCAACAATACGAAGACGACCATATCTAGCAGCTAAATGAAGAGGAGTCCGATCAGTTTTATCTTTGGAGTTTATATCAGAGAATTGATTAACTAGAAACTCAACAACACTAAGATGACCATATCTAGAAGCTAAATGAAGAGGAGTCTTATTAAATATAAAAACTCAACACTTGTATTTTTTGCATTTATATAAGCTTTTTGATTAACTAGATATTCAACAACACTAAGATGACCTCTTTCAACAGCCAAATGAAGAGGAGTCCTATTAAATTTATCTTTTGCATTTATATCAGCTTTTTGATTAACTAGATATTCAACAACACTAAGATGACCACTATAAGCAGCCCAATGAAGAGGAGTCTTTTCTACTTCATCTTTTGCATTTATATCAGCTTTTTGATTCACTAGATATTCAACAACACTAAGATGGCCCTTTTGAGCAGCACAATGAAGAGGAGTCATATCAAACATAAAAACTTAACTTCATTATTTTTTGCATTTATATCGGCTTTTTGATTAATTAGATATTCAACAACACTAAGATGACCATTTTCAGCAGCATAATGAAGAGGAGTCCAATTAAATATAAAAACTCAACTTCAACATTTTTTGCATTTATATCAGCTTTTTGATTAACTAGATATTCAACAACACTAAGATGACCATTATAAGCAGCATAATGAAGAGGAGTATGATTATCTTTATTTTTTGCATTTATATCAGCTTTATGATTAACTAGATATTCGACAATGCTAAGATGACCAAATTCAGACGGGTCATGTAGATAGGAAAAGTTTTTTAAGTGAAGATCAAAAACAATGTTAAAAAGTTCTTTAGAGCCACTACATAAAACTTCACCAACAACTTGTCTATCTATTACAAAGCCTGATCGTAATAATACTCTGAAACACTTAAGTGAACCAAAGAAACCACTAAATGACAAAAAATCGAGTGATTGGGGCTGCTGTGACCATTCAAATGGACTCCATTCACATTCTCTCTTATTAGGATTATATATCATTCTTTTTTCTATTTCTTCAAATAGATCATACTTCAAACAAAACTCCATTGATTGTTTAGGAAATCCGAATTGTATTAAAAACCTAATTCTGTATCATGACAATACTGAATATCACAATTTCTAAAACCATCAGAATTAACTTCAATTTCATTCTTGAAAAACAAACAAAGGAATTCTATCCGATGAAATAATAGAGATTCCTGGATTTCGTTCTTAGTGAAACACTTAATCCGAAAAAGCCTCTCAATTAGAGTAGGGCACTCAATAAAAGTTTTCTCCAGTACTATTTTTCGAAAAGATTCCTCTTTAAGATAGTTAGAACAAAAGAAAACAAAGCTTTCTAAATAGTGAGGTCGTAATCGTGGATACTTGCCAAATAAACTAACTAAGAAATCCTTCCTCTTGATTTCACGGTATTCAAAAACAGGAGGATTGCCATAAAGCATCTTTTCAATAGATATTTGCTCTTTTAGATTCACCAACATAAAATGTATTGGCAAAATTTATCCAGTTTTACAAAACTGTTTTGATTACATCTTTTTGCCATTATGAGCCAAATTTGATTTTTAAACAAATATGAGCGCTTTGGAGCTGATGAAAAACGTGTATGTCTGATAATTTTTTCTTTATTGACATATTGTGGTCTGATCGAATGAATAATGTTATACATTTAACCTGAAATTTGTCGATGTTTTGTGGCATTATCACCTTTTTTATAGAGATCTTACGTTTTCTTGGATTTTTTTCGCTTGTGATTCGATATAATTCAAATCCATGGAAGTTTAATATCTCAATTTGCCATTTTAAAAATGTAATTCAACTATCTTTGTATCCTTTTTTTTATCGGTTCCATTATCGTAATCCATATTATTTTTTGCACCATGTATTCAAGAAATCATGGGAATCAAATCTGATAAAAGCTGAAACCAAAGATATTTTCCATAAATACTCATTTTAGGAATATTTTTGGGATGAAGAATATGAACAGATTGAAAAGAGTAAAGGAGCCCCAATCAATATAATAATGAAACTCTGGGACATTTGAAAGAACATATTTTAATTGATAACATTAAAAAACTCCAAGGAAAATATTAAAAAGTTGGTAAGCTTAGTTATATTCATAAGGCTCTTTACTATTTTTCAACAATTCCGAAAATTTTTAAGAAGAGCTGATTCTCATTGATTTGATTTCAGCTCTTTGGAAACTCAGCCAAACAATAGGCTGTTTGAAAATGAACTTGTTTCGGATTAGGATTAGAAGAGATAAAATTGCTAAACCACACATTTCCTCTAAATAGTATACCTGAATGAACTATATGAGAATTCATAACTCCAACTTCTCCATTTAGCGATTTGAACAGAACCTTTAAGTGATTCTGAAAAGAACAATGTGAAAATTCACAAAGATCATTTGTATCATGAATAATAATGGAACTATAGGCTGTATTGTTGGCCATATTCCAAAACTTAAAAAATCCTGCTGATCCGGATATCATTGCAATATCATTTCCTTCGTTTGAACTTAATGTGCAATGAACACTCGTAAATTTCATTGGATTGACAATTGATACAATGGAATCATCATTTATTAAGCAATGTGACACATTTGTGTTTTTCAGTCTTGAGTAGCCATTTTGCATTTTTATGCATCCGCTTCCATCAGTAATATTATTACAAAATGACACACTTATCATATTCAAATGACAATTTTGTTCACATCTCAGATAAGCAAATTGCTCTTTTCCAGCGAAGCATTTATAAGCACATACATTCCTCATATCCATTTGTCCCGATTTAAAATAAATCGCCCCTCCAGAATGACTTTCGGACACATAGCACTCCAAAAATATAGAATGGTCAATAAATACATGTTTCAAATCATCATCCACAAAAATTGCGCCTCCATCATCAATATTTTGATGAAATCCAACATATGAACATTCAATAATTTCATACTGTCCTTCATTAGTCTCTTTGGTCAGAATACTCGCATTTATCCTAGATAAGGTAGAAAATGTCCCAGAAACAAGGCAGAAGACAAACATTTGAATGGAATTTTATTGGAATTTTTTAAATTGAAAGAAATGTTTACATCAACAGAAGTGCTTCATTATACCATTGATATATCATCTCCCTGATCTCCAAAATTTGCTTAAAACACTTAATCGATTAGTAACTAATGAAGATCTGAAACCATTTGCCTTCTGTCTGAAGGCAAATGTCTCAAATTTGGATGAATGGAATATTATACCCAGGAAAGAAAATTAGAAAAAGCTGGTCTTTTATCTTTCTCCATCTTTAAACTATTTTAGTTTTTAACAAAATTACTGATTTAGAGTTATGACTTTAATGAAAGTGATTAATAATCTTGCATTAAAAATCTGTAGGAAATGTTTTGAATCAAAAAATTTGAAATCACGTCCCAAATGGCATTTCTTGGTGATTGCTATTGGGGAAAGCAACTTATTGTTCTCCTTTACTTATTAGGAACTCAACAATTTTCGATTTACCAGCTTCAATTGCAATGTCCAAAGGTGTTTTACTAAATTTGTTTTTTGCATTTATATCAGCTTTTTGACTAACTAGATATTCAACAACACTAAGATGACCATATTGAGCAGCGTAATGAAGAGGAGTATTATTGTATATAAAAACTCAACACGTGTAGATTTTGCATTTATATCAGCTTTTTGATTAACTAGACATTCAACAACACTAAGATGACCATATCTAGCAGCTAAATGAAGAGGAGTCCAATCAAATATAAAAACTCAACACTATAGTCTTTTGAATTTACATCAGCCTTTTGATTAACTAGACATTCAACAACACTAAGATGACCATGAGCAGCAGCATAATGAAGATGAGTCCAATCAAATAAAAAAACTCAACCAAAATATCTATTTCATTTATAACAGCTTCTTGATTAACAAGATATTCAACAATACTAAGATGACCATTAGAAGCAGAATAATGAAGAGGAGTCCTATTAAATTTATCTTTTGCATTTATATCAGCTTTTTGATTAACTAGATATTCAACAACACGATGATGACCATTAATAGCAGCACAATGAAGAGGAGTCCTATATTCATTATCTTTTGAATTTATAACAGCTTTTTGATTAACTAGATATTCAACAACATGGAGATGACCATATCTTGAAGAGAAATGGAGGGGTGTCGAGTTTTGCATCCCTACCCATCCATCATAATTATCATTTGAAAACCATTCATTCACTTTTGTCCCGTTTGCTAAAAGATAAATAATACTTTTTAGTTTTCCTTTTGCAGCTACTTCAAAGATATTTCCTTCAAAATCTGGTGCTTTTGTCGTTTTCCATTTTTCAATACTTTCATATTCTTCTTTTATTTTCCTCTCATCCTCTTCCTTCTTATTACTTTCTTGCTTTTCATTATTTTTCCTATCTTGCTCTTCTTGAAGTTTCTTTTCCTTTATAATTCTTTCTTCTTCGGTTTTCTCCTTTCTTTCTTGCTCATCCTTCATTACTTTTTCAATTCTTTGATTTTCTTTCTTAATTGCATCCTGTTTTCTTTTTTGTTCTTCTTCTTGTTTTTTCTTTTCATCTCCTTGCTGTCTCTCTTCTTCTACTACTCTCTTCTCCTTTTCTATCAATTGTTTTTTTTCATGCGCCAATCTATTTTTTCCCTCGATTTCGGATTCTCCATTGTTTTTTAGTGATTGATTATCTGTCACAAGTCGATTGGGATTGACTCCTGTAATGATGAGATTATTTTTTGGTACTGGCTGGAATGTAATAACTGAATCTGGATTACTTCCAGATAGATGGGGGATTGAATAAGTGAGATTTTCAGAATCCAACTTCGGGATTTGTCCAATTAATTGAGTAATTTTATCAAATACATTTGATGCCGCCGGCCTTTGTTTGGGATCTTGATGCCAACAGTGTTCAATGAGCACTTTGAACTCAACAGGACAAGCAGAAGGAATGTCAAGTCTTTCGCCAATTTTTACAGAATCTTTTATTGTGTCAAAGTCAAATCCTTCATAGGGAACTTGGCAAGACGCAATTTCCCAAAAAACTATCCCAAGGGCATAAATATCAGCTTTATCAGAGTATGGATTCTTAATCGAAAAAGTTTCAGGAGCCTTCCATAACAATGATCCAAAAACATTGTTCTGAACATAAAGATTTGAAGATATATTTCGGGTTTTGGTCTTGATCTTTGAAAATCCAAAATCAGAAATCTTAGCTCTCATATATTTATCCAATAGAATATTCAAGCTCTTCATGTCTCGATGTAAAACACCTTGAGAATGCATTAACAACAAACCTCTGGTGATATCCTGTGCCATCTGATACCTTTTGTCCCAAGAAAACGTAGATTCGATCTTTCTCCTTCTAAGCAATTCGAGGAAATGAAAAAGGGTTCCATTAGTAGCATATTCCATAACTATACACTCGCCTTCTTTATTTCTTGATGTTCCAAAAAAACGAATTATATATGGGGAATTCATTTGAGATAGCAATTCAGCTTCATTCAAGAACTCTTGCATGACTTGTTCTTCTCCTCCTAAAATAGTCTTTTTTACAGCGACCTCCCCCAAAGTTTTTGATTCAGCTAAATGTACTTCGCCACAACCTCCTTTCCCTAAAACTCGAATGAATTTCAAGTCTTCTGGAGGGATTCGAATCATTGTATAGCTTGTGGCAAATTTTACTGGGAGGTTTCATCATCTCAATATTTACTCCTGACAAGTTCTCTTCCTGCAAAATTTATTGTGTATTTATTTTATGTGACACAGGTGTACCTTTAGTGAAATCAGTCCGAATTTGGATGAAAATATGGAATTATCATTAAACAATAATATGAGGCAAGGAATTGTATTCACAAAGACTTCTTTAGTTATCAAAGTCCATAACCATCTTCTCTATATCATTCGATGATTATCATTTGATCTAAAAAGGGAAAAACATGTATGATGTGTGTCGAGATTCAGTCCTAGAACATGGAAAACAATTTCTACCTGTATTATTAGCACGATTAAAACCGATAGATTGTTGGATGTTTCTTTGTCTTGTTTTGCTTCAGATTTCTTCGTGTTTTGCATGCAAAGGGAAGCAGTTTGTTGAAATATCTCTTTGTCATCAAACTGGTTTTGTTTCTTTGATCGAAGGCCAGAATTATACTTCCTGTGTTCCAGAAGGTGGATTAGAGTATAAAGAAGGAATTAAATGGACGGTACTAGTGTTTGTTTTTGCTGCTTTGTTCATATTATTGTCTAAAATACGGAAAAATCAACTTGTGGCGAAATTGAGATACCAGTAAAATTGTATTTTAGATTTTTATTCAAGCATTTTGATGATATCTTTGGAAACTTTGGATCTTTTGGTTTCGTTCAAAAGAAGATGCTTAAGGTCTTGGTGCTCTGTAATGAGTTCGGATAATTTTGATGGTGGGAATAATAGAATTAGTGGACATGACTTGGGACGACATGTGTAGACAAGTTCTTTCATTTTACCCCATATGGGCTCTGGAGTTTCTAGGTTTATTATTTCGCTTTTAATCATATCGGTGGATTTCTTAATAATATAGGGTACATTGTCTTTAAATCGAGTTAATGCTTGATTAAGATATATAATAATGGCAGGATTTCTATATTGAAGACTGGTTTCGACTGCGGCAGCGAACATTTGAAAAGTCACCTCTTTAGCTTCAATAGTTTTTGATATAGCAATAGATGCTTTCCTAAAGAGCTCGTGTCCATAAGGAATGGATAGCAGTTTTAATAAAAACGGAGAGATCTTCTTATTTTCCCTCCAAATCTTAGATAAAAGTTGTTCCAAAGCCGATGTACCTAAAACAAGAATTTCATTTATGGCAGTATTGATTTCTTCAATTGATAGAGATGAAACAATAGGAATAAGGAATCTTGCATCCTTCCTTTGATAATATTGATCTTTAATAATTGAAGCCATTTCAGATGGTATATTTTCATATTCAGACAATAAATGCAATACAAGGTGAATTGCTTTGATGTTTTCACTATCAATCCTTTCGAATGATCCCTTAATTACAGCAATGTTAAAACCGATTTGTTGAGCTGTATCTTTCAGTTTTGATATTACAATGGACTTAACTTCTTGAGGGAAACTCTTATAAAAATCTAAAATGTTCAAAAACAAATACCCTTTCAAAGATAATAGTCTGAAGAATAAATCAAGATTTTGAATAGGATTTTGAATAATTCCTGCTTCTGTAGTTTTTTTGAGCATATTGATACCATAATCTTCAATTTCTTTAACATAAAGACCAAATTTATAATATTTTGATATCACTACGTTAATTCCATTGCTTCGAATAAGAGAACTTTCATGAGAACATAACTTAAATAGAATCTCAACAATGTTTTTTTGTGGAGACGGTGCTTTGCTTCCATAATCAACCAGAGCATTAAGAAGTATATGTGATATTCTGGGTCTGTTCAAAGCTTGAGATTCAAGAAAAGAAAAAATAATTGGCTCCACTGTTGGTAATTCGACAATGAATGTTAGTAAAGGATTATCATTAATCTTCAAATTGTCTATATCATCATTATCTAACCTAGAACAAATCTTCTCAATTACTCTATATACCAAACTCCTATATCTATTCTGTGAGTTTCTAACATACTCAAATGAAGCCCAATGGATAAGGAAAGAAGTTAAAAACTCTCCACTTTCAATAGCTACTCTTAAGGCAGTTTTTGAACCTGGGCCATCACATTCTTCAAATTTTTCTGTATCAAATAAATCTATAGATGCTATTGTCATTGCAATAAACTGTGATTGTTTAGCAATGGGAGCAAATTTGATTTTCTTGGTGAGTTTGGCGAGACCTTCTTCAATTAAATATACTGCAGTATCGATTGTATTTTCACGAGGATTAAAAATTGTAGATTCTTCCTTGTTTTCTAGATTTAAAAGATTGGTGATAATATCATTTGTTGTATTTGGGATAGTGTAGTCCATTGGGGTTTGAAATCCCTTAAATCCTTGCTCAATAAAGGATATTAGATCATTCACTGGAATGCTTAAAAGGGTATTTTGTATCTCAAGCCGCTTTTCATTGGAGTTGGCTTTCCTTGGTGGAATAGGGACAGAGTCGCTTGATTTGGTAAACTTCATCAGTTGAAGTAAGTATGAGCTCTCAAGAAGCTTAAATAGATCTCTTAGGTCTTTTTCAAAGCTTTTAAGAACGAAATTCGACACAAATGGCTTGAAATTCTGCTCCAAACCCCACACCAATGCTCTCCTTTTTGGTCCTTTCACCCTTGGAGCTAAATCTACAAGCTTTAAAATGGATCTTATAACACTGTCATCATCACATATCTTTTTTGATGCAAATTGATAAAAAGCATCCAAAATGGTTACTAAATATGCTATACATGGTTCTTTTTTCTGGCACTCGTTTTCAAATTGGCTGCAAATAATAAAAATTGCGACAAAACTAAGCGTTTTGAAATGCAAATTATATAATAAAACTGCTGCATTGCAAAAAACTTTAATGCATATAATCCTCATTGTAAGAGGAATATTCTCATGCTTAGAATACATATTAGATAGAAGAACAAAGAATTCACGGAATTTGTTTTCATCTGTATCTTTTTCTACAATTTGGCCCAAAAGTTGACCAAAACTTATCATGTTTTTCATTGCAATATCCCAATTTGGGTTTGGCCGAACAAATTGTTCGTCAAGGCCCTTCATAATTTGATCTATGTTATACTTTGCTGTGAGGCTATTGGGATCGTTCATTAAATTTACTTAATAAAGTAGAAAAAATATTGCGTTTTATCTAATGTTCATTGAGATTGCAACACCCTGAAGCACCCAAAAACTGCGGTGTTCTGTTGTCTCAAGGTATGCCTTTGTTACATAGCCTACACCCATAGAATCACGTCTTTTTTGTGTTAAATAAATTGGTGTCTCTAACATGTTTTGTGTTCTGACTTTGTTCATTTCCATTGGTGTCACTCTTAATAATGGTAATTCCTGCACCAATTCTTTTGGTCTTTGAGGAACGAGGCATCTTTTTTCCATATCCCATCCGGCACCTTCAATAAACATTCCGCTGATATAGCATCCTAGAGCCGGCTTTGACATTACTTGATTGGCTCTTTGATAAGATGAAACTGAGATCATGAGTGTAGCTTTATCTAGGGGCCATCCTTTGGATCTGCATGCAGTTTGAAGAAGGGCAGTCAAATAAGCATCAGGAACGTGAAGACCAGATAACCACATAACTTTAGGTTCTCCATTCTTATACCAGTCCTCGTATTGCTCATATCTCTTATTAAAATGAATCATCCAATTTGATAAGGACTTTTCTGTCATTGGAGCTTTGTCAGCCCACATTTCTGGAAGTCTTCCGAGGTAAATAGAATTCATTAATTGCTCTAAAACATTCGACATTGATACTTCACCAGCAATAGCTCTTTGTAATTCAAATAAGCTAGTAGCCATTACTGACACTAATTCGTTCCAGTGCTCCAGTTCCTGAAGAAGAACAATTTGAACAGGAGATGTCTCATTTCCAAATGATGCTCTGACTTCATTCAAGTTAAATATTGCCTTCAGTTTCAATTGAATTTCAGTAACAGTTGATGATACCTGTGCTTCTCTTGAAATGCCACCAGATGCCACAAAACTGCGGCTATGAATATTCATAAGATTTTGACACATTTCAAGTGAAGAATCTTGATAAAATGTAATTTCAGCATTGACATGAAGACCAAATACATCGGGAGATGTGATTGCTGGAAGTGTGTCTATCACGGATGTGAAATCAGTTAGACCATGGACTTTTGGAAGATCATAAGCTTGTTGTTCGTTCTTAAAGAAGTTGAATACTTGGAAATCATCAAATAAGAAGTCGCCCATGTATTCATCAAGATATGTCATTAAAACACGACGATCAAAGTTATCTGTAACACGGCCTCCATACATTGCTTCTCCGATAAGATATCTTAATGATCCCCATGGAATCAGAGTATCCTTGTTATCGAATGCTTTGGTAAGATATGTTGACATTAATTTCATTGATACAGTGAAATCAGAGTGGTTGAAATCATAAGGAACATTCCATCCAATCTTCCCATATTTCCTCCTTTCTTGAATAACAGCATGGAAAAATGATAAAACATAAACTAAAGGTTGGAAAGCAAAGTGGGGGCATTCATCAAATTGATCATCAGTAATTGTGGCAAAAGATTGTTTCATATTAAGTTGAAGACCAGATGGGGGTTCGGTAACAACTTTCTTGGCTCTTTGAAGTAAACCAACAGGGAATCTGTTTGTGGGATCTGATGTTAACCATAAACGGAAGTTCGGATTGGGGCGCATGGATATCTTTTCAACCAATTTTTCGAGTTCACGGAGCCATGATGTAAGAAGGTGGCAATTCTGAAGAATAACCCAGTGGCCTCTATTAGCTCCTTGTATTAACATATTTTTCGCTGGTTCTTCTTGATCTTGACCAAGAGCAATACTTTTAACACTGCTTTGTCTTGCTCCTGCTCCAGTTCCACTTTCATCACCTGTTAAACCTAATTTATCTGCCAATTTAAACAATTCACTTGCTGGATCGGCACCTGGAGACAAAATAAACAATACTGGCGCTGTTGGTGAAGATTGGTCAAACAACGATTGATAACTAACAATGGGGAATTTGGAATACTGAGGGCCCATCGTATCTAATACATATCTTCGAGCAGCCAAAAAGAGTCTATCAGGACGGAAACATCTTAATAATGCCATTCTTTGTAATGTATCTAATCGAGCTTGGTATCCCATTGGAATGTCAATTAACTCGGGCGATGGATCACTGTAATACATCTTCCAAACATCCTCATTCTCTGTTAAATCATCAACCATCCTTGAAAGTGAATCATTGATGGTGATCAATTTTTGAATATCTTGCCATCCTTGTTCGGGCAACCACTTAGGGAAAGGATTTGAAACTGATGACTTTTCAAGGCTTATGTTACCCTTCAATAGGAAATCTAATACTTCAGAATCAACATGACCTTGCTCTCTAGAAATGCTTATTGCCATATGGAAAGCATACATAAGTTTATGTCTTTCAAAGAGTCCGGTCAATACATATTCATAAACATCCAAAGTAAGGACATTAATAATGTTATTAATCCTCTTTGATATCACAGTTGTAGGAGCACTCCTCTTGAGTGAATTAGCAAAAACTTCAGAGAATGATGCTAATGAATATTCATACATTGAAGATATTGAGCTGAGATTATTCATTGAGAAAAATAGGACAGAGCCCCTCCTAGCCACAGGTAAGTACTCATTATATAGGGAATCTAATTCTTGAGTAGTCTTTTGAGCGGCATCCAATTTTTGGGCAATATCTGCAGCTTCATTCTTGGTCTCTTCAAGTGTCATCAAAAGTTGTGCGTTATCAGTAATATAGCCTGTCGATTCTGATAGTAATTTGAGCAAAGTTCTTTGCAATGTTTGAAGTCTCCTTTTGTTTTCCGAAGTTTCCTTAACTAAAGTTGTCTTCTTTTGGTGAAGAGCTGTTTGTTCATTTTCGATGACACTATCAAGAAGCTGTTCTTGAAGACCCATTTCTGTTACACAACAATTAACTAATGCCACTCTGCTTGATACTTCAGGAGAGTAATTTGGAGATGTTAGCTTGGTTGTCATATAGAGACGGAAATTATCATCATAATCGAGATCTTTATCATTAAATTTAATCACTTTCCTCGAACCTTGGGTAATTATGGTTTTTTCTAATATTGGGGTAACAAGAGGATCAATAAACTCATCTATTCCTTCAAATAAAACAACCAAACCAAATTGAATTGCATTTTCTAAAATTCTAGCAAATTCTGGGTCTTGGAATGATGTTGTCCTTAGAGTCTTGTCTCCTACATGTTGTTTTATCCATCTTACAACTTGAAGTTGTGGATCGATACATAATGGAAATCTGTTTGCCCTAGTTATAAGCAAACCATTTTGTATAGAAAGCTCGTCTGCCGGAAGTCCCTCGCCTCTCCAACCAAAAATTTCTGCCTCATCTGCAAGGAAGAGACCTAAAGAAAAGTTTTGTGTAACAGGAACTCCTCTATCTATCAAATCTGCCTTGAATATGTCAATCAATAACTTTTGTCTATATTCTTGATTAAGAGGACCTAAGTAGCACAAAAATGATGATCCCAATACACAATCCCCAATTAAACATTCTAATTGCTTTTGAAGTTTCAACTTATCATCTGACCATCTAACTCTTTCACTTGAAAATCCTGATGTGAGCCTCCTTGCAGCATCAAGCCTAAGTTCCAAAAGATCCTTTTGTCTTTGTAATTCTTCTTGTCTTTGTTTACCCACTTCTAGTTCATGAATAGCATTCTTTTGCTCCATTTGATACTTTCTGAGGCTTTCTTCTAATGCTTTGAGTTCAGATATGCTCTTATTCAATTCATTTTCTTTCCTCTCTGCCTCTTCTTCTAATGGTCTTATCTTTTGATCTGTCAAATAATAATTGAAAATGTTATCACACCAATCATAAATCTGCTTGATGGCTTTGCCTGCTTTTGTGATCCTCTCTGGATCTGTTTTGAGTGCATCAAGATGCATTTTAACTCTTGCCATTTTCTTTGAGTTTCTACATCTATCCCTAACACTATAATCTCTCATTTTACCCAGGAAATTGGCATCAGCCATATATTGTTTAGCCTTTTCCCATGATTCTTGGCCGGGAGCTTCGTTAAACAAAGCACATATCAAATTACCAATATCAACACCTGCTTGGGATGGCTTAGCCATAACTCTGAATGCAGCATACTCTTGAATATTAATCTGTCCTGCAGCTATTTGAGCTGCTTCTAAAATTGGGCGAGCTTCTCTTAAAGCTTCATCTGCTTGAGCTTTTGCAACTTTGATATCAACCAACTGAGCCTCATTTTCTTTCTTTTTAATTGTGGCTTTTTCCATCAACTCTTCTGCCATTGCTTTAGCGCTGTTTGCCTTCTCAAGTTTCTTTTTGTTCTCTTCTTCAACAGTCAACAAAGTTGCTTGTTGGGACTTAAACTTAACATCAAGGTCTTCGACTTCTTTAGTTGCTGCCTCCAATCTTTTCAGGCCATCTGCAAGAGTCTGAATTTGTTGGTGTATAGAAATATTCTTGGATACTAAGAGCTTCCTGAATGTAGAAATGAAATCCAAGAAATTGGTGGGAGTGACATGAACAGGTCTTCGTGCTATATAAGAAAAATGAGATGAGTGTTTGACAACTTGTTGATGAGTCAAAACCATATTAGCAACAACATGTTTGAAGGCACTCTCCGGTATTAGAGCACTCTCTTCTTCCAAGAAGTGGGATGAAACAGCTGAAAGAGCTTCTTCTGGCCATGGATCAAACCAGTCAATCACGGTGTTATTAACAAGACCAGGGAAATCTCGGCATCTTCTTCTTAAAGAATCGCCTGATGGGGAAAAGCACAAAACAATATGAAGATTATCACGGCAACGATCAATAAAAACTCTCCAACAGTTTTCAGGGGATTGGAAAAGACCCATTCTAACTACATCTTCTGTGACAGCTGCGCAAAGTTGATCCTTGTCCTCAGGAGTAAACAGTGCAGGAACTACACCACTTGTAAGCATGTTGTTAATCAATTCAAGAAATCCTTCATTGACGATATGAGAATCTGAGAATAAAAATACAACTTGTTTCCTTTCAACACCGACAAGGGTATAAAGCTTTTTAAGATCTTCTCGGAAATCGTACATGTTGTATGTTCTTGTTAATGTAATTTCAAATACCTCATAACCAGCTGCAAAAGCAGCAATCCTTGTTAAAGATTTTTTGCCACTTCCTCCAATTCCTATTAAAAGAGCATTACCTCTTGGAGTTTTAATAATCCTTAATACTCGAGTCAAATGCTCGATAACGTAGTCAAATAAAACAATGCTATTCTTCACCTTCTTAGACATTGAATAGTCGTCAAGAATCTCGGTAAAATATGTATACAAAGGCTTATAGTTTTTCAGATCCTGGTACAAAAATAAACCATCGGCACCACTTTCAGGGAGAAAATCTCCAAATATCGATGGATTCTGAACAACATCCGGTTTTACAGATGGGAAATGAATGTCAACAAGTGTTTCAATTTTGTTCAAAACGAAATTTCTATCATCATAATTAATAAGACGATCGTGGAAAACTCTCAAACACTCGTTTCTCCATAGTTTAATAAATGTAGATAGAGTTGGGAATTTGGTGGGTGTGGACTTACATAGACCTTCAAAAATTCTACTCAAATCTCTTAAGTTAAACAAATAATGGAATTTGGAAGGAGTGGGTGGCATTTTGGCAACAACATCATTATAAAATGTGATTGTTGATGATGTAATAGTTCGATAAACATGTTGAATCTCGTCAGAAAAGTTTCTGACATGATGTGACAAAATTGTGTTAAAAATATGATGAAGGGACTCATTTGATGGGGATATCACATGGAAAACACAAAACAATGATGTAAACCTCTTATCTAATGCTGCACGAGCACCTCCTGGTGGTGCCATTGCTGCGACATATAAAACTTTTTGAACATGTTTCCATATTAAATCACCTCCTCTGTCGTACATACCTCCTCTATCAATTAATAATTTCAGAAGAGCGATTGGTTGCTGAGTACCATATTTATCAACAGTTGGCATATTAACATCATCAATAAACAACACCATTTGCTTTCCGCCTTGAGGAACAGCAGTATCTTTAGTTGGATGATCAAAGTTTTCTTCAAGAGAATTTTGAACATCCATCGATGTTGTGCAATTTGAGAAATTGAGATCTCTAACCATAAACTGCTCTTGATCAAGGGTGCTTGTGAAGTTCTGAATGGTGGCTGTTTTAGCAGTACCAGATCTTCCAACAAATAATACTGGCTTTTGGATATTTGTGACTAATGTATTAAGAATATACTGATTTCTAACTGTATCAACAGTTGGCACAATAATTGAGTTGAATGGTGCATTCATTGGTATTTCAAAGTTTCCGATCTTGTTATTCCATGGAATCCATTGAGCTTGGGCAATATTAAACTCGAAATCATAAAGTGTGGGAGATGTACCTGGAAGCTGACCTGCTTTAGCAAATCGTCCTGGTGCGTCGATAATTACCCAGTTAGAAAGTCGCTTCACAAACTGATCGAATTTAATCATGGATTCATCTACTAAAGATCCTCCCAAAGACCATAGAACTGAAAATATAAAAATGGATTCAATAATCTCAGCATCCTTGATTTCTTGTGACTCTGGTGGTAATAATGCTTCAATAAAAGTGCAAAGTTGTCTAACCATATTTAATGGAGTCATCGGAATTATTGTTTCAAGAGGAGGTGCCGTTGCTGTGTCACTTACTCTTCCATTAATAAAATTAACACATGGGGATACATATCTTTCAAATAAACCTGTCAATATTGGAGTCTCGGCTCGTTTATGCAATCTGAGCCATCTTTCGTAATATGGAGCATATCCCAAATTTCGAGGATCCATAAATACCATTCCACATCGAGAAACAGTGGCAGGAGATGCATACTGAAGATCGCCAACTTCAAATAATAAAGCACAATGAGGGAGAAGTCTGATACGTTCAGAATTAGCCAATGTTAACAATTTGTTATCATCCATGACTGAGTTCATATTCTCAACCCAAACTGCATCAACATCTCCATCAAATACAATATACCTTGCCTCTTTCTTGTCAGTAGTTTGGTTGATAGTCTTAAATATCTTTGAAAACAATCCCCATTTCCAGTCACGTGTTGTTGGATCAAGAACACCATATAACTCTTGAACAGTGCATGCTTTAGGATTGATGGTGTATAAACGAGTGAGAGTTCCGAGCCTTGTTTGGGCTTTTGCAAGACCATCGATTACTACAGATTTTCCGCCTCCTGTACCGCCAACCACCATTGTTGTATGACGAGCACCCATTGTTTCATATAACTGAACAATCTTATCCATTTCTGTTTGGACTTTTGAATAACCTAATTCTGTGAAAATTTCTTCAATCTTTTCAGATAAACTAGGGTGATGAATTGGGTCAAGTTCAATATCAGGGAAAAGATCATTCAGTAATCCAATAAACAATGGAGCATCTTCGAATATAAACTTAGGCATATTCATATCTCTAATTGCAGTCATCAAAACAATTTCTTCGCTGAGAGCAGCGTTTCCTCTTTTGAGTTCTCCTGCTCTTGTCAAAACAGCTTTAAGTGCACGAAGACCCCAATCATAATGGTGTTGTTTTGATAATTGGCCGGCTGCCATATCATATATTGTGATCATCTTTTTGGCTAATACTCTGGTGTTTGTGACAAATCCTTCAGAGAAGAGCATTACTTCACATATCAAATCTTTATCTGGAACAACCATGACAACTGGTCTAAACATAGCCTTCAAATTATCTGGTAGCTCAGAACGTCCTGCATAGCCTGGGTTCATGGTAATAAAGATTCCAAACCCTGGATTAAGTGGTATTTTTCTTCCTTCGAAAACAAATTGACGAAGGCCTGCTTTTCCAGCACTCTGAATAACCCTGATCTGTCCAGAAATAACAGAAAGAACTTCTGGTTCAATACGATTAAACTCGTCAAAACAGCCCCAACCTCCAGTTTGAACAAGACCTGAGAAAATCCTAGCCATAGCTTTGTGATCAAGACCTTCGCCACAATTGAATACATTGCAAAGACGGCACATTGCTTTTGCTAAATCTTTAACAGTTTCGGTTTTACCTGTTCCTGCCGGTCCTGCTGGAGATCCACCAAATCCCATTGCGAGAGCTTGTGTAAGAGTCATAATACATCTGTCTGTCAATGGTGTTATAACGAGCCTGCCGTTTAAACCCATATACTCATATCCTGAATAAAAGCTTCCAGTACACTGCTTGATAATTACATTATCTTGTGATCTGTCCCAATAATAACGAAGTTGTGATTCCCATTGGAATTCCCTTGCATCAAGAATTGAATCTCTAACAAACCCATCAACAAGATCTCTGGCATGAACATCAATAATAATCAATGTGTTTATCTTCTTGCGTGCCAGTCTATCCAAGTTGGATCGAACCATAGCTACAATATCATCAATTTGACCAACAAGTTTTTGCCTTATTTGTTTCATGGCTAGTTTATTCCCAGCCCTAACTTGTCTAAAGGCGTCTTCTACTTCATATGTCCACCAAATTTGAGAAACCATTAAAACTGTCATTCCAATATATTGGGTAATCCAGTCTGTACGAGCATGTTTTGGATATGAAATAACTGCTTCCTTCATTATTTGATAAAGGGTTTTTTGCATTTCTTTTTCTATTGATGACATCCATTCTTCTACTGGTCCTTCTGCTGCTGTTGGTGTTCTAAAATCAAATGATTCTTTCTCTGATGAAATCATACCTGTTGCTACTGTTGAACCTCTTTGATTCTTGAATATTAAAGATTCGCAATTATCGAATAACTTGATCATATGCTGTTGAACAGCATGAGGATCACCTGACCCCAAAATTGAGAGAAGCTCGTCATCAGATATGAAAAAGAATCTTGGGAATGCAATACGCTTAGTCTCTAAATAGTCAGACAATGATCTTTGGCACTTGTCGAGTGTGGTGGCTAAATGCTGCAAAGTGGTAATTCTGTCTGATGATTTGGCTGCGGCAATCACAAGAGTATTTTTCCTGGTTTCTTGCATTAATCTATTCCATTTTTCATCTATTCCCTTAAACATTGCTGCTTCTTCTGGTAATTGCATTTTGATATCTTCACTTCCAATAAATATTGACTCTAAATACATCCACTTAAGTTGAACTTGAAGCCAAACTGTAACAAGATCACCAACTTGGGATAATAATATTTCCCATTCTCTTACCTGTTTTTGGAAATAACCAACAAATCGAGATGATGAAAGAGTTTGAAGTTTCATCTTGTTATCATCCAATGTCGATAAGATATCATCGATACCAGAAAGAATAAGACCTCTCTCTTCTACAGCTGTGGGGGTGCGTTTATAAATATGAACAGTAAATCTCATTTTGTTCCAAGTTTCAGCAAGTTCTTGAATGCCTTTTTCGATTGACAACTCTTTCATTGCAGTATTAGTAACTTCTTGAATAACATCAGCAAACTGAACAAGATTCATCTTAAAAATGTTTGCTAATGTAACAGCATTTGGTTTGAAATCAATGCCAGCACCGGTTTTTACCATCATTTCGCTCCAGTGACGCTCTCTTAAAGCTTCGTTCTTAAGATCTTGGAATATTGGCAAACTCTCTTTAAAGGTGGATAAATTCTGTTTGATGAATTCGTATGGAGGAAGTCCCCTTAATTCGTGAGGGAGTTTTCGGAGTTGAAATTCAAACCCATCGATTCCAGAAATCAACATATTGATATCTACATCACTCCAAAGCATCTGTGACCATTCATTCATTGTTCTTGTTTGATCATCATATAACTGGAATATCAGCTGGAAGTTTTGGAGCTGTGATGTAATGAGTGTCAATTGAGGATATGGTGTTTTATCAATACCAAACAATTTTTCTGCGAGGTGTAATTCATCTCTCCGCTGGCATAATTCTTTGTGATCCTGTTTATACTTAAGAACAAGAGCAAGTCCTTGATCCATTGGAGTATTTGGATTTCCTGGGCCATCTCTAATAAATTTCTCATTAAATGAATTAACTTCAGTTATAAATGAAGCAACTTCATCTTTGGTATATTGAGTGAATTTATCTTTGGTCGTCATTAAAGACTGATCGAGAATCTTAGCTTGGTCAACAATATCAAACCATCTTTTCTGGAAATCAACTATCAATACATCAGACCCTTCAGGATGAGGCAAACTATAAATAGACAATGTTCTTGATCTTTCTTCAATTTCTTGAATTTCTCTCTCCATAGAAACTGAACTATCCCTAACATAATTGATGGTTTGTAAAACAAATTCAAGATCTGCTCTCTCCTTCATTTCCCTTTTCATATCGCCTAAAATTCTTGTAAGATTTGAATGCATATTCTGTACTTGTTCATTAAGAATTTCTGACAAAGCACTACCGTATGATGACATCCATTGTCCACATTCCGACTGAATCGAATCAATTACAGGTTGAAAATCAACTTTAGAGAAAGAAATTATATATTGCTTTGAGAGCTTTGAAACTTCCAATGATAATGATCTATATGTAGAAAACTTTGAATCGAATTCCGCAATTGATGGGATCCTTTGTTTGAAATTTTCCACTATCCCTTTGCGATCATCCATCCATATATTACTATAGTGTAAAAATGTTTGAGCCCTATCTTCGATACTTTTGCATACTTCGTCAACTTTCTTCAATAGAACATCTTGAAGATCCATAATCTTTTTACACATAATGACTTTTTGTCCAAAATGAGGATACTCAATTTCACTCTCTTCATTTCCAGACTGTTGGTATGGAACTACACACGTACCTTCTTTCCATTGAAGACATACACTTGATGTATTAAGAACCATTTTAATCAATTTGTTAAAGGTTTTATGAATGGCTTCAAATGTTGGAGAATATGCGATTTTTGGTGGAGCCAAACGTGATTCAATATCAAACTGCGGTGTCTCCATAATAATTTGAAGTTGTAATAAACCAAGGAGAGTAGATCTGGTTAAAGCGTTAAGAATTCGATTTTCCCATAATCCATAATACTGTTTAAGCGCGCTTTGAACATTAACTTGTTGGATACCCGACTTGCCTTTATTCTTTTGTTGTTTCTCACCAACAATTGATATTGCATTACCTTCAATAATTCTCAATTGAGGTGGGATGTCGAGATATTGAGATAATACTTCCTTTTGTTTCTTTTTTTGATTTTCAGTTATATAGTTGGAAAACTCTGTCAAAGATGATATAGTTGACGGAATTTCTGCTGGAATTGTACAAGAATCACCAATATATGTAACAGCCTTGTTTATCTTTTGAACATTGGATGAAACGCTGTTTGCTGCACTCTTGAATTGATGAATAGCTCGCTGACATCTACCTAAAAACTCATGAACACCAAGAGAGTTCCAATTCAGATATGAAGCACCATCTGAAAACACTTCTTCTACTGCTCTCATACATCCAGTCAGAATTGGTACTTCGTCTTGATGCAATGAGTTAATGGTATTATTCCAATCATTTAACATGGTTTCCAATAATCTTTGAAGCTTTCGGTAATGTGGATACTGAAGGAGAACATTGACAACATCACGAGAAAGACTATATCCCATTCTCTCAAGATGTTTCCCTTCTGTGATCATTTGTTGGAGATCCGCATCGAAATTAACATGATTCCTTTCAATCTCAGTACTAAATAACTTGGATTTCGTGGCTTTCAATATTGGTTTCTCGAGTGATGTTCGAGCTATTGTCTCAGTCTTGGAATTCCATTCCTCAAATGCTTGTTGATTCTGTCTATCTATTAATTTGGCAACGCGTGTATAATGTTCTTTGACGTCTTTATATTTTGGAGCAGAAGTAATTTGTGGATGTTGCCTAAGTCTTAGAATTGGCTTCTTCATCCTTATAAACAGTGACCTTGCCCATGATATTCTTCCAGTAATTGGAGGATGGTGAGGCAATACAGGTGGATTAGGCCACTGAAGCTTATATAATTCCTCGATAGCTGTTACTTCTTCAGAGTATTTTTCAAGAACATCTGCATATTTTCCGTCCATTTGGGTTTTCATGTCACCAGCAAGTTGGATCTTCTTAAACCTATCCAAAAGATCTAATCCGGCCTCACTGCTTCTTAAATCTTTGAATGAAGTATTGATCAAACCAGATAATTGTTCTTGGATCTTGTGAGCACCTGTCAGAAATCTGGATAAAACAGCTTCCCAAGGTGCACGAAGTCTTTTATCAAAAACTTCAAATGGTAAAGGATCCAAGGGTACAATCAGAGCATCAACTTGATCTCTAGTATCATCAATAACTCGTGGATTATTAGTGACACTTTTCAATTCTGGGCCAAGAATTAAATATAGTTCTTGGAGTTTCTGAGCAATTTGAATAAGTTCTTTGCATCTATCAGCAATATATAATGGTCTTTCAAATAGTCTTGGTAATTCAAAGTCCCAACGAGGAATGTGATTTGATTTTTCGATCAATGTTCTTGTTTCATTAAATCTGTCATGCCAATGAACCAGCAAATTATATGCGATTTGAGTTTGAGAAATTGCTTTATCTAATGGTCCATGAAGCATTGTAGTTTTGATCTCAGCTTGGACACGATCACACATTTGGTGAGATATTCTCTCAATTAGAGGAGCCATGAGGGTATCAGTATTGTAATAATTGGATGTAATCCATATTAATCTTAGCGAATCCATGATAGATGGAATGGAATTATACACTGTCTGAAGAGGACATGTCTCGAGATTCCTGAAGTGCCTTTCAAGAAGTGATAAAAATTCAACATTGCTCTTGGCTTCTTTGACATACCTGTCCAAATCTTCTAATTGAGCATTAAAGTTCGGAACTGATTGAGAGTTGATTTTGTCTAAGACTTTGATTATTTCTGGAAGATGAGGAGAATGTAACTGTTCTAGTAAAGAAGAAAATGTGATATATCTACCTCTCCAAAGTTCAACCTCAGCAAGTGGACCAGGGGCAGCTGGCTGCTGTTTTGAAAGTTGGTCGATTGTTCTGGATATTAATGATGTAAATTGGTCTAAAACTTGCTCTAAAAGAGCGGTGTACTGTGTATTTTGCGACAATCTATCGATATCTCCTTGCATTGGTGGAGGGAATTGAATGTTGTGTGTTGTTCTAAGCTTTGTAACAGAATGATTTATCTCATCAACAAACTTATTAAAAGCTGAGAGGAAATCTGCGTCCACACCGGATGGAATTGGATCTGTCTCTGGGTGATCGGGTAGGGCATCACAAGATGTTGAGAAAAAGTGCTTATAAATGCTATTCAAAGATAGAGATAATCCTTCTAAACAATGACCAGGAATTACTTGGAACGAGAAGGATTTTTCAATTTTGGGCTTGTCCCTAGGAACTGCCCTTCTTGGGCCTAACAAACTATAAAATGCCATAACACGAGCATCTTTGGGTATAGATGGAATATCTTCAAAATAAAATGCTAGATCTATGATATGAACAGCAAGAGGTTGTGCTTCTGCATTTTCTTCTTCTTCTTCGTTATCATCCTCTTCGGCTTTGTTAGATTCAACTGAAAGTGATGGTTCTGTCGCATTTGGTTGAGGTAATTCCGCTGGAGCCGAATTTTCCGCAGTTGGCTCCATACTTGAAGAACCTTCGTTTTTGATTTCATTTGAACTCTTTGTTTCGTTGATTTTGGGCATTTTTTCGTCATTTTTCTTATCGTTAATAATTTCTGTTCGATCAACTGCACTAAAAAGTATAGCAGTTCTGTTGGTTTTGCCATTAAGAAAATCTGCTAATTCGAATTTAGTTAAAACTTCAACAAGTTGCTCTCGTGGAATATCACCTAAAGATAAGCCCATTACTATCTTGTTTTTAAGCCATTCAAGGCGCTCATCAGTAAAAAGAGCTTCACTTTCCTTTTTTTGCATATTAAAATTAATAACGGTTTTTGTTGAATACGAATTGACCAAAACGTATTTTACAAAGGGGTTTATTTATGATAAAAGTGCCAGATTTTATGAAACGATTTTTAGGGTCTCTCCATGTACATGTTGATGAATCGAAAAACGATCTTAAAGACGTTCATAAAAAAGCGTCAGAACTTGAAGAAGAATACTCTCGTATTCGAAAAAATGTGAATAGAAGTATAACGTACAGAAGTTTTAAGCCAAGATATATTGATCTTGATTCTTCAAACGTTAGTTCTAGAAAATCTGTAAGTCAGGTTATTAAAGAAAAGCCTAAATATATTCCAGCTAGCCAGTTTCCCCTACCAATGCAGCCAGCTCTTTTTAAAACCAAATTAAACACTATTAATGCTGACCGGTTTGTAAAAAGGGCTAAAAATAATGATATGCGATTGGTGAACACTTTTAATGATAGTATCTTGCCAGAAATCGATATTGACCATATCAGTATAACTGGGAAAACAGTGTGACTCTTAGTTATTGCTTAAAATCGATACAAGAGGGATTAATGATGATAGGATTGCAACAAATCGTGATATTGTAGTGAAAACGGTAGCATCAATCTTTTGTGGTGCAATCGAATTGTATTTCCTTTGCAAGGCTTGAGACTGGTCTGTTATTGTAGAAAACTTTTCATTTTTCGAATCCATTGACCTAATAATGTTGTCAAATATTTCATTAATTTCTTGTAGACACTGAATGCTATTCTGGAAAACAGCATTTTGATTGAACAATTGTTGAATAAACTGTAATGGGTTTTCAAGCCTTTTTTCATCACCTATTATGAAAACAAGATCACTTCGTGATAATGACCCTGTTCTTTCTGCTTGTTTATCTAAAGAATCACATATTGCAAGTATAGTAGCAAGAATATCTTGTATATCTCTAGCTTGATCTGGTTGTGATACTGGAATCTTCAAAAATCTGGATAGTTTCTTTTCAATCATTTCAAGCATTGCTTTTGTGCTAATATTATCTTTTTGGAATTTCCTCTGCGATTTTTGGCAGCTCTGTAATGATTCCTCGGCTTTATCAAGCGCGCTGTTAATTTGAACCAAATAATCAGAGCCCACATTCAAATTAATGTTGCTGTTTTGTCCTGATACTCTTAAAATACGAGTATATATTTGTGAGAGGGTTTTATATGAAGGCGAATCGGTGATGGTTTGTTCAATTTTGGCTTTTATAATATCGATGTAACTGTCAATCTGGCTGAGAACTGGCTCTCCTGATTTTTCGATGTTGAGAATCATCCTTAATCTTTGTTCAATCCTATTAGACGACTCTTGAAAAACGTTTAGAGATGTTTGCTTTGAATTATACAGCTTAAAAACTGATTTGATTTGGTCAGGAAGTGGATCATCCATATTTGTTTTGAAAAGTTCGTTTAGTTGCTTCGATAATAAAATAATTTTGTTAGATTGTTCATTTCTTGCATCTTCTAATTGTGAATTAATCATATTACAACAAACATCGACAGAGAGTTCTGTAGATATATCTGCATCAATATTACATCCATTTATAATTGCTAATATTGTATTATTCTGAGTTTCTTCGGCAAATTTCTCTTGATATTTTGAAAATTCGGTAATCTTTAACAATAATTCATCAATTTGTTTAACAGAAAAAGCCTTCATTATTTCTGATAAAACTAAGATGTTTTTCTTGTTTATCGATTTTTGAAAGAGATCATTATACAGTCTGATCGTTTCATTTGTATCCATTTCTCCAAACCTTGGTATAGAACTACCAACAATATCAGACATTTCAACAATTGAATTCTCAATTAAATCTTGAAAATCATTTGATTCGATTTGAAAAATATCTGTTTTGAGATTTGTCTTGGTTTCATTTTCATTTTCTAACTTTTGAGCCCGTAAAACAAGTTCCTCAAAAAGGGAATCCATTTCTTCTTGAGAATATTTGCCTCTTGATATTAACTTGTGACAATTTTCAATAGCTTCCGAAAGCTTGATACTATTGGGAAAACCTTGTCCATTATTGGAAAACTCGATTTCATTCTCATTGATAAAACTCAATCCATATATTTGGGCAATAGTGTCCAGGAGTTTTTTGAAAGCATCAATTCTTCGAATTAAATTCTCAACATCAGTATCAAATACAATCATAGCTTTCATAGCATATATAATGTCACTGCAAGAATTAAAAGCTTTGTTCCTTACATTATCATTATCTGAGGGAGTTCGAATTAAAGTTGAGAACTCATTTCTAAAGGCAGAATTTAAAGTTCTGGAAAACAATCTCATTTCGCTTGTTAATCTTCCATGATTTTCTTTACCCAATTCTTTTGATACAAGTGCTTTAACAGAAGAATGCATAAATACAATGGACTCAGAAAGGGATTTGCATTTTTTAAGCCGATAATCATTTGCTGGGAACTCCACCATGAGATCACTGACAGCTTTCAAAGTTTCTTCAATTATTTGAAAGTTTTTCTCCATATTCTCAAGAATTGGTAAAACTCCAGATTCTTTCACAATCCCAATTTGATCCTCAAATTTCTTCCACTCAACAAAAAATGCTTCTGCAGTATCCCTTAGGGGTTTGCAAGAATTTCCTTGTGGGTTCAATTTGAATTTCTCTGGTAAATAAGATCCCCTCGACAAGTTAGAAAAGAAATCGTTGAACGCTTTTTCAATTAAACCAATTTGGGACGAAATAGTGGAATAAAATGATACTGATTCGATATTATGAGTCAAAAAATTCGAAGCGCATTCTAAAACAGTTTGAAAAAGAGATTGTAGTCTTGAGTTCTGCTGAACAGAACTTATAATAGGAAGAGATTTTGATGAAACCCTCGTTGAAAATCCTATTTGAGGCTGCAATACCACTTTTGGTCTCCTTTTAACGTTAGCTGTTCGTAATCTTGATAAATCATGATTCATTAATTCTAAACGTACACCTTTTATTTGAAAAATTGGTCGAATGTTGAGTTAAAAATTATGAGTGCTTCCTTGCTAGAGATTATTAGAAATGACGATCTTGATAGTTTGATTTGTTTTATGAGAGATAAAAGTGATTTTAACCTTATTATTGATGGAAACAATACCAATTGCACCATTCTGAAATCTAATCCACCAGTTTTATCTGTATCATGCTTTTATTCTGCTTTGAAATGTTTCCAATATTTACAAGGTAACGATTGGAATACTAATTTGAGGGATTTGAAGGGAAGGCATTTGATTCACTTCACTGCTGCATGTGATTCTTTGATAATATTTGACCAACTGGAAGCCTTAGGAATTGATCTTCGTCATCTTGATTATAAGGGGAATGGCATTATTCACTATTGTTCAAAATACAATGGTGAGTCTGTTTTGAGGAGGTGTCTGTTGAATGGATTGGATATTGCAAAGCCTAATCAAAAAGGTGAGCTTCCAATACATATTGCATGTAAAAAAGGGTATAAATCTATTGTAGAACTTCTATGCAACTATGAATCACCTATAGATCTCCTTGATGCTAAACAAAGGCTACCCATTCAAATCGCACTTGAGGGGGGTCATGGCTCAATTGTTAGAATTCTCCTTGCCAAAAAATCACCAACTGACTTTCTGATTGCCAATCTCCCTCCCATCGTTTGGGCTGCAAGGTGTGGTAAAAGGCAAATTGTTGAAATCCTTTTAGAATTCATTAAAGACCGAATAGATGATCCTGATGCTTTGGGATGGACTCCCTTACATTTTGCAGCTGAGCAAGGTTACACAGATATATGTGAAATTTTGGTCCAAAATGGAGCAAGTATAAACAAAGAAACAATTAATGGAATGACGTCTCTCCATTTAGCTCAGAACAGGCAGAGGCTTGATACGAGTGAGTTTCTCCAAAAAAATGGAGCTTTAACCTGGGTATAAAAGTGGCAAAATATGATGAAGACAGCATCAACTAAATCTGTTTTTAACGCCTTTAAACATAACCATGAAAAACTTTTTAAGCTAATATTAGATCCTCTTGGGCTAGAGGTTAATAAGAATGATTTGGAGATCGTTATTCGCCGGTATATTCTAAACACAGAAAACAAACCTCTCCAAATTTTTGATTATATGAGTTTTATTAATTACTTTACCAAACCTCATATAGAATTCTATAAATATGCTGAGACAGGGACAAAATTAGGCAATATCAAAGATCACCTTAATTCGCCAGGTACCAAGTATCTTGTGCTTAAAAATATGGACAAAGGGGAGTCTTTGGAAAATGGATATGTTTGTTGCTGGGAATTGCGCTGCGAGAATGGAGATTCCTTTAAATGTTATAAAAAGAATCAAGAGAATAAGTAAATTGCTTTTATTCAAGGATTTTCATTTTATAAAGAATAGAAAACGAAAAATTGCATCATTAATAAACTGGATCAATTATTAGCATTTGAAAAAGCACTCTACGATGATGAAGTGGAAATCACAATGAATATATACGATTTGTGCTTTTGGGTTGGTCGAATAGTGATATTTCCTCTCATTCGTCCACTTCAACTAGAGAAAGTTGTAAGATTATGTCATTATTACTGTAAGAATCCGGATTTTCGACAATGTTTATTGCTGAAGATGGAAAAATGTCCCGTTTTGATCTATAAATTATTTAAGAATGGCATATTCACATTTGGGGAAATTGAACCAGTTTTAATGAATCATGACAACTATATTCTATATTACTATTTCCGGCGAGAAATCAATGATTTTGATAATTTTATCCATCAGCATATCAAGCCAAATGATATTGATGAAGAATTTTTAAAAAATGATAATGACATTGATCAAATGATTTGTTATGGATTTCTTCCATCAAGTGTTGAGTACTGTCTTAAATACGATGACATCGTTGTTTTTCGAAATATTAATATACTTGATAGGATGAATGTGATTTGGAGTCCTTTTGAATGGAGCGCTAAACCAAATTCATATGATTTGCTATCAGTTTCGTGTTTTTATGGTTCAGTTCAATGTTTCAAGTTTTTATTGATGAATGGTTATAATATCAATGATAATGTTAGATCTGATATGGTTTTTAGTGGTTCGCATACCATTTTTCAGTTGTGTAATGTGAATAATCATGTGGGTTTTGAAATGATGTGTAATGCTTCGAAGTATTTCCGATTATCTACACTTGACTATTTTATTGAATATGGAGCTGACATTAATGCAAAAAATTCAAATATCAATTTTTTAAGAGTTTAAATACGCTTTTGCATATTGCGGCTGGGGAAGACCATTTTAGTGCTGTGGAGTATCTTGTTAATCATGGAGCTCTTATAAATGAAAAGAACTATCGTGATAGGGAATTATCTTTTCTTATACACCTCTTCATCTTGCTGTTTTAGGTAGTTGTTATATGATTGTTGAGTTTCTGCTTAATCATGGAGCTGGTGTTAATCACAAGAATGCAGATATTGGATTTTGAATCTTTTATGGACACCTCTTCATTTTGCATCAATACGTGGAAATAAAGAAATTGTTGAGATTCTGGTAAATAATGGTGCTGAAATAAATGCAACGAATGATACATGTGGAACTCCTCTCCACATCTCTGCTGAATATGGTCATTTCCAAATTGTGGAGTCTCTATTAGTTTTTGGAGCTGATACTAATGCAAAGGATAATAGTGTTTTGAAATTACTTATTTATCTACGCCTCTTCATATAGCTGCTCGTAATGATCATCTAAATATTGTGAAGTATCTTGTTAGTAGGGGAGCAGATATGAAGGCTCTCGATTATTACGTTGACAATAGATTTAATCCAAGCTGCCTCTTCATATAGCAGCAGAGGCTAATTCTCTATATGTTGTTGAATATTTGATTGATCAAGGAGAAGATATTGAATCCAAAACAGATGCTCTAGTTTTTCTAATACTATTCGGACTCCTCTCCATCTTTCTTCTTCGATGGGTCATTCAAATATTGTTGATTGCCTCTTAAAACATGGAGCTGATGTGAATGCAAATGATATGAATGACAATGTTAATCTTTTATGTTTTCTTCTCTTCACTACTCATCTCAGATCGGGAAACTTGGTGTTGTTGAACATTTAGTTAATCATGGGGCAATTATTAACTCGAATAATCTCGAAAATGACACTCCTCTTCATTTAGCTGCCAAAAATGGTCATTACCATGTAGTTGAGTTTCTCATCAATCATGGTGCCCATTTGAATTTTCCAAATAACAAGAATGAAACTCCACTTCATTTAGCTTCTCTAAATGGGCATCTTAGTGTTATTGATTGTTTAGTTAAACATGGAGCAGAAGTAAATGCCAAGAACTATTTACAAGAAACTCCTCTCCATTATTCTTTGGATTTCAGCGATATTAAAATTGTTGAATGTCTTGTCACATATGGCGCAGATATTAATTCAATGAACAATGAATGCTGGACTCCTCTTCATTATTCAGCTCAAAATGGTGAACTTAACATTGTTGAGTATTTGGTAAGTAATGGAGCAAACATATTTTCACGAAATGCCAATCAAGAAACACCTCTTGATATTGCAAAAAAAAATGGACATCATGGAGTATTTGAGTTTTTATTAAATAATCCATGATATATTTCGATCTAATGAAACATTTATTAGTAAAGTTTCTCAGAATAACGAGAAGTTAATGGAATTATTATGGGAATAATACCTTCCTTGGTCAATTCTATCATTTTATAACCTGATTCATGCTTTCCAGACATGAAAAAACTCGCCCATTCCTATAAAACACAATATATAAAAATCATTGTTTATGTATATCAGAATACATATGGACCAGAAGAACTCCCATTATGATGATTTCTTTTTTGATCTGTAATATTTTCATTTTCAAAAAATTGTTCTCTCTTGGTTTTCTTCTCTTCCTTATTCATCATTTCTATTGATGATGTTGAGCTTTCATCAGGATTCTGATTCTTTCGATATCCATTATAGCAATAAATTATTATTATATTAAATATTAACAAGCCAACTGCTGAATAAATCAAAACTTGATTTGATTTGTCAATATCAAGATTATTATTTGAATGTTCACTCGAGGTGGATGGTGTTCTTTCAACAAAATCCAATGGAAATGATCTTTGATTTGTTCTTTCAAGGTGATGAGTATCATAAGGTGTGTGTATTGGATGGTGAGTATCATAAGGTGTGTGTATTGGATGGTGAGTATCATAAGGTGTGTGTTCTGGAAACAGAGTTTGTTGGAAGTGTTGTTCATCAAATGATCGATATGGTGTAAGATATTTTGTGATTTCAATTGTAGGTTGTTGAGAATCCAGATGTGTAAGTTCTTTTGTATTTAGAGGTGTCGATTGTATTATATCAGCATTGCAATAAAAAGAATTGAAAAACTGAATTTGATACGTCAATATTTTTGTAAAAGAATTATTTTTTTCAGTTGATACTGCAGTTGACCTAGAGAATGTTGATGAATGATCAATGAATGAGTGAGAAAGTTCAAGAGAACCTGCATAAATACAAAAAAGACATTCTTGATTATTTTGAAATATGCAATAAATCATTTTTCTTGCTCCTGCTCCATGGATATATACCACTGCCCAGGATGGACTGTTATTATGTATAATGTTAGCGTATTCCATTGTTCCTGAGTCATAATAGAAAGAAATACAATTACTACTGGATACTTTGTTATTAGAGAATGTGCGGAAAATGCTTGCAAAAGATGATGGAGACTCAATAAGAATGCCAGAAACATCTGCTGCATTATTCATTGAGCTGTTGGTATTATCAACTCTCTGGTAACCCAATTGAAAACGAACTGTATTACACCCAAATGTAATATGAGAACAATTTGTGATTGATAAAAAATCAGCTTGATTTGTTTGTGATGCAATAAAACAAGCAAAATTTCCAACATAATCAGATAAATTGTTTGTTGATGAAGAGCATCCATTTGCACATATCATTTTAAGAATTGAATTTGCTGATTTGAAGTAAATGGCACCTCCACTTTGTGTACAAACACAGTAATGGAACATTGAGTTGTTAATAAACATTGAGAATGAACCTCCATTGACATATATCACACCACCATAACCAGAGTAAGATACTGATCGGGAGAAGAAACACTCCGAAATATCGATGTTTTTGTCTACATATGACCTTCCATTGTTAATTTTTTCATTTTCACACCCTACACCAGCAAATTGAATTTTCTTATTGAAATTTAATAGAGGCTCAAATTGGAAAAAAATATCTTTTAGTTCGAATACTGATTTGGGAAGTTTTGGTCCAATAAACAATATATTTTTCAAAACCAATACAATAACAGCAATTGAAAAAATGGCTGGAATCCCATAACATGTTGGAGTTGATTTTATGGTTTTATGATTTTTGCTTGGCGTCATAGTTTTGATATGCTTCCTCTGGTTGTTATGAAAACTCTGCATATGACACTTAATAAAAAACTTGCAAACCTTAATAATGAAGCTATTCTGATCCCATAAAATATTTCCCAAATCATTTGCCTTTCCAATGAAAGTGCACCACAAACAAACAACTCCTCTAGAATACCATGAATGGTACCCTCTGTCTAATTCAGAATATTTGAGGTGAATTAACTTTCCAAGAATAATCCAAAACAATACAAAGGCTGAAAATACCATAGCACTGATATTCAAGTCAAAGCCAGGATTCATCAAAGAAATAAATGACTTTCAAATTGAATTAAAGTTAGATAATTGAAGATTCTACAGATTCTTTCAAAATTTGTTCACATAATTGCTTCAAATAGAAGCTGAAATAAATTTCAAGGACTATCTGGCTCAAAACGTGAGTTTATTGCATTAGTGAGTAATTGGTAAGTCATGTTGCAAAATAACACGAAATGCCAATCGAGAAATACCTCTTGATGATGTTAAAAAAAATGCACATGAATTCCAATATTTGAATTTGAAAGAATACTAGGCCAACAAATTCATGAACTTTAAAGTGGTAATATTCATAGAATCTTCACTAAGTGGAGCTCACTTGATGTTTACCACATCTTTGAAGTTCGGTTAGGCTTTAGCCATAGATCATTTTCTCCCAGGTCTAAGAATGGTTAGTTAGAAAAATGACTCCTAAAAGTTCAAATGGAAACAGGACCTGTTTTTGATCAAAAGGTTTCTGTTGTTTTATATAAAAAGGATAGTGATCTAAATAATAGATATTTCAATGAGTTTTTCTCTAAGATAGAAAAGACAATTCCAAATAATGGGCATGTATTATTTGTTTTTGTTGACGGAAGATCTCAAGCAGAACAATTATCTGGAATTTTTTAAAAATATAGCATTCAGGCTTATATATTATTTGAGTATACAAGTGAAATTATCAACGATTTTCTAAAAGCTCAACAATCAAGAATTGTTATAATGAATCCACGAGTTTTTAGTTATCTTATTAAAGAAACACCACAAAAACTCCCTGATTCATACTCTTTAATGTTTTTTGAATGTAGTAATCTATTTGATCATTATGATTTTAATGAGATCAATTCAACACCAAGGGAAATATCCAGTTTTATATATCAATTTCTCTGATTTTCCAACAAAATGTGAAGATTTTGAAAATTTCAAAAAGGTTTTCAGTAGAACTATTTCGGGATCTTATGTATGTTCTTCCATTAAAAAAAAGAGTATTTAAGGTAAATGGGAGAAAATGTAATATATCATAGTATGGGTCATATAATTCCATTTTTATGTTCTGTTATTAGTAAATATCATCACCAATTTTGCTTTCAGAAGAATCCAATTATTCTTATTGATGAATATGACGCACCTTTTAATAAAATTCTCAGAGAAGGTTTTGAAGAAAATGCAGTGTCTTATATTAAAGATTTTTATGAATCTATAACTAAGAAAGCAACAATTACTCAATGTATAATTGTTGGAATTTTTGAAGTTCCTGTTCAAAGTATTTTATCGAATTCTAACAATTTTCGACATGTTGGAAAGCATTCAAATAATGGATTTCAATATATTTTTGGTTATACAGAAATTGAGATTGATTGTTTGTTGAAAGATTTTAATCTGTCTACATTCAAAACTAAGATTAAAAAATACTATAATGGATATAAATTTGGTCAAAATAAAGAATCTAAGCCCTGTTTTATCGATATTTATAATACATATTCTGTAAACAGTTTTATCATTAAAGAAGAAATCGAACCCTTCTGGATTAATTCTGGTGATTTGCTTTTTTTGGAGTATTATATTGAAAGAAATTTTACATATGATATTTGTATAATGAACCAATTATTTGAAGATCTTAATTCAACCCTAAGTATTCCTACATATAGTCTTCGAAATTTGGACAAAAAAGACAAATTTGATTATAATTTATTTTCTTTGTTATATCATTGTGGTTATTTGACTATTAAAGTTAATGATAATCAAAAAGATAATAATGTTGATCTTGTTTTGGTTAATGAAGAAATTCGCAGTATTTTCCCAGCCATTTATAGATCAATTTTCTCTTTTGATTATCAAGTTTTTTCTAATGAACTTACAAGAATATTAGAAGGAGGGAACATGGAGTTATTTATCAAATACTTGAAAGATTTTATGATGTCTAGTTTTACTTATCATTTAAAGAAAGGCTTGAATGAAACCTCTTTTCAATTATTATTGATGGCTCTTTTTAGCTTTTGTATTAAATCATTTGAATTCAAACAGAGTGTGAATAAGGTGACGCTAGATGTTGCTTTAGTCCCATTCCAACCCAATCATCCGTTATATATTTTTGAATTAAAGTATAATTATGATAAAGAAGAACATATTGAAAGAATGAAGGAATTATCTAATAATGCATATGAGCAAATTATTGAAAAACATTATGAAAATACCGATAAAACTGATATTGAACGACTGGTGTTAAAACATATTTACCTTGTTGGGTTATCATTTTGGAATAACAATGATCATTGTACATATTCATTGCACGGAAGCAATGAAAAACAAGTATTGTATTTACAATGAGACAAACAAGTGGAGAAATCCTGATCAGTTGTAACAACAATATTCATTTGTCTCATTTAGATCGCTTCATTTATCGGTTTTCTTCTGTTCAGAACCCCATATATTCATCCTTGAGGGTGTTAATATGGACAGAATTCCACCTCTCATAAATGTTTGTATTGATTCTTTAGATTAATTTTGCTCAGATAATTGAATATTGAATAATCTTTTTGTGGATTCATATGGGAATTAGGGAAGACCTCAATTAACTAACTTTTGGTAATATTGTTGAAACTCATAATATAATCAATAATAATCACCTCCAAGTCTCCAACATTAAGATTTTTTCTAAAACACTGGAATCACATGATTTACCTGAGTGGGATTCATAAAGAACTTTTGTATCAATTCTGTCAATTTACAAAATGCTGTAAAATTTTACAAAATCTAATATGAATAACACAGAGAAACAACCCTGGGAAAGGTTTATTGATCCATATTTACAGTTAAACCAAATTCTTGATGTTTTTGTTGATGCTGAAACCACGCAATCTGTTTTTTTGGATAGTAGATCTAAATTGGGATTTGTGCTTCATAGGTGTTGTTCGATTGATTCTTTGGTAACTTTCAGAAGAATCATAGAGGTAATGTTATTGACACCAAATTCCTCTACTTATTCCATTACATTAGTGGCATCATTGTGTTTCTGCTTTCAGTATATTCCCCTTAAAGATAGCGATGCAATCTCACAATGGGCTTATCCAACAGTGCGAAAACATTTGATTAGCTCTGACCACGAACACATACAAGCTTTAACACATTTTCTACACGTAGGTGGAGCAAAACTGTTGTTTTCAACCGATCTTGTTCTCGAAGATATATGCAGCAGCATCAATGATGGCTTATTTATATATGGAAAATCAATAGGTTTGATTATATGTTCTAATCCTGAGAGATTATCTGAGATTTTTTGGTGTTGGTTTTCCAAAATTGAAATCTCTCTGAACAGTATTGTTTTTTTGAGTGATGTCGTTGTTAATGCTCCAAATTTAAAAAAACCTTCATCAAATGAAGAAACTTTGAAACATATTCTTGAGATTTGTTATAGCTATTCCCAAAGCTCCAATGGGTTTTGTTATATTGAAGCATCCCTATTGGTTTTTAAATGGATGATAAGCGTTTTGTATGTCACTCCTAAAGGGATTGAGCCATACTATAAGTTTTCTTCATTAAATGCCATTGCGCTGAGTTGCTGGGCTGAGTATGTTAAGTATGGTGACTTATCAATCTTTCCGGAGTTTCAATCAAATGAAGATCCTATTATTTCTCGGTATTATGCTCAAATCATGGCTTGTGTTATAAATAATCCAATGTTTAGGGTTGGAATTATCAAAATACCCTACTGGGTTTATAATTCTATTTGTGCTGAGTTTGATGATAATGGATATTCACACAACTATAGTATAGTATCACTATCCATAACTGAGCTTGATTATTGTATTGAAGTAGCACATATGCTTCCAGCTGTGTTTTTTGTTCATGCAATGAGATGCAGGAGCAAAAATGTTGAATTTTTATCTAGGATGATTCGTCTGGTTTCATTTTGTCCTTCATCAATTATTTCTAAATACTTTGAAGATTTCTTGAAGTTTCTCGATTTCTGTTTTATGTTTCCATTTTTATCTGAAGATCTAGCTTTATGCATTAGGGAACAATGTGTCGTTCTGAAACCTTACCAAAGCTCGGTTTTTCAACATATTTTATCAGGATTTGATTTTCCTAAAGAGGCAACTATTCATGGTCGACTCAAAGTTGTATCTTCTTTGATTCTTTTCTCATCAGATCATCAAGCTTTTTTGGATATTTTTGAGACAATTCTTGAATCATTAACCTTTTTTAAGCTTTCATATGCCTTTTTGAAAGATATTTTTGAGTTTTTTGTTTCAATGATTAAGCATATCGATGGGAAAAATTATGAATATATCTATTTGTGTGGATTAGCAACACTATCAGCAGTTTTTTTAGTCCAAAAACCATCAATTGTTTCTAATAATCATGCAGCCAATCATATATATGAGTCTTCAAAGAGTTATTATTCTTATGTATCATCTGATATTGTCCAAGACCCTAATTATTCGATTATAAATTCGTTTTCAATAGTACCAAATGCCCTACTTCTGATGAAGCAGATGAAGCCTCCTAACCGAGAAAGCGGATCAATATTATTTCAAATACTACTTCATTCTTTATCAGTATGTCCAACAGAAACAACAGCTTTGTTTATGGAGTTGTTGGATTATGCAACAAGTGAGGATTTGTTGAAATATGTTGAGTCTTTTTGTATGTTACTTAAAAAAATGCATCAACAAAAAAATTCTGAAACTTTTGTATTATTAACATCTGTTTTTCAAGAGAGAGTAAGAAAATATATGAATTTTGATATATCAAAGCTTCTGAAATCTAATACGATTGTAATACCACAACATATTCATCAAGTCAGAATGATGATTCAATTTATCCCTGATTTAATGCCCCTTCTTTTGAAGTATCCTCTTCATTTAGCAATTCTGTTAGAGAACAATGCACCAACTGTTTCGAATGTTTTTATATCTGCAGTATCATCATCCATCAACTCAAATTTAAGCTGGGTTGATCAGAGGAGATTAAGGTTTTACCTAAAGTATTATGGCTTTATTCAACCAGAGTATATTGGAAATGACTGGATACGAAGAGAATTTTTTGATGATTTTGTTTGTTGTTTGAGTTTTCCTGAGTTTGAGAAATCTGATTCACAAATAGATCTTATAAATAAGTTTTCTATATGGTATCCAGTAATTAGGAATGAAAGTGAAATTTGCTTTAACATATTTAAAATGTATAGAAAGTCTGTTGAATGTTATCCAATAATCAAAAGAATAATCCAAAATGATCTGAATCATTTTTTAGAGAGTTTTTGTCAATCAAATTGGTTTATATTTCTGTTGGCCAAGTTGAACATAAGATATACTATTCCTTCTGGAATTAGATTGCGATCTCCAGAATTAGAAGTTCGATTGAAGGTGATACCACCACCTGAGCCAAGCGGACCAATCCGGGATTCATTATTATATGAATCGTTGCTGGCCTGTGGGGTGAATGATGAACCTAAGAGGATAGCATTATTGGAGCAATCAAAATCGCAATTCCTTGCTCTTAGATTTCCTCCCAGTAACCAGCCTTTAATGCAAACTTATCTTAAAGCTTTATATCATTCAGAGTGGATCTCAATGAAAAAGCTTTATTTCTATCATGTTACATCATTTGTTGATATTAGATCTAATGTAATAATGTTTAAATGGAATGAAAAAATGATTTGTGAACTCATCAGTCAACTTGATATGTCAATTCCACCATTGTTTAATGAAATTCTCATGTTCATGGCATCTTTAGTGACTCAATGCTCTCCCCACATTAAGAAAAATACTGTTTGTGATAGATTTTTGGGGGCACTGTCTCCATATGTGGCTCCATTTTATCCTCATCTTTTCCAAGTTCTGCCCATTCTAGAATCAATTATCCAAAATGCAGGAATCTCATCTAAAGGAGCCAAGAAACTGATTGAATCACTCTCAAAAGAATGGTTTGATGATGTTTACTATCAAAACTTCAAAGAAATAAGGACCAGGATATTAGCCAGCAATAACAATCAGTAAATTTTGTTTTATATGTTCATCATTAGAAAATATGCAAAAACATTTCTTAATGAACCCTTTATAATTTTGGTCTGAATACCAATTTGATCAAATAATTCCCGGCACTTAATGCTATTCAATACATCAAGATCCAGAAGCAGGGTCGATTCAATATTGAATAAATTGCTGGAAATATAGATCCAGTTATTGTTTCTATCAATATCAAAAACACATTCAGAAAAAGTCAAGGTGTTTTGAGACAAGTACTTACCTTTGTTTCCAAACAGATAACTTCTTTGGATGCAAATTTCATTGTCAATGTGAATAATATAGTCCCTCGACTCGCTATTATTAACTAAATTCATGTTATTAAGTACGAAATCTCTGGAATAAAATATAATCAGAATCGACATGCTGATGCAAGCTTCAATGTGAGATCTTTCAATTACACAATTAGGAGCATTATGAATACGAATCCCTGCTCCGTGAGCAACCAAACAATTATAGGATGAATTCAGGTCTGATAGCTTTTCAAAGATATTCTCAATCCAAAAGCTTCCATAACTCCCACTTTGGGTCTCAGAGCATTTATAAATACTTATCAATGAAGAAACTAACCCACCACATAAGATTCTGAACCCATTGGTAGTTGGAGCGTAACAATTTGAAACACATGTATAATTAATAATTGCTTTCGAACACTGAGAAGTCAACATAAAAGCACCAGCAGTAGTGGAGCTTGAGCATGACTGAAAAATACAATGATAAATTGATGGAATGCTGTTTGTTGTACTAATATATAGGGCTCCTCCATCATTTGATGAAGATATTCCGGAAAAAACACAATATGTGAAAACATATGGTTGAGTCGGAATGAATTTTTTGGTTATAATCTGATTAGTATATGGCCCTGTATCAATTCGGATTGCTGTTGATAGTAATTCTAGAAAATTAGTACGATAAACAAATAATCTGGAATAATGTCCTACAGTTACACTAGAAAATAGATTTTTGAACATACAATCATAAATATTCAAATACTTTTGACAGCAATTATTGTTATAATAAGGAGAATCATGAAACTTGTTGGAGAGAGCGAGTCTTAAGATAGACAAATTCATTTTTTAGTTTTAAAATTAATCTAGAAATGCTATTGAAGCTCCAAATTGCATATTTATGATCATGATAATAAATTTGGAAACAGAATTTAAAGTATTAAGAATGTTTTTATATCCTATGCTTCCCGATTGTTATGCTCCATTATTAGAGTCAAAAATAATAACATCGGGATTGTATACATAATTATCATTGTTTTTGATCTCAATAATCAATGTTTTATCTTTGCATATCCATAAAAACAGTAATATGTCAATGATTATCATCATTGTGTTATATAAATTTGGAAATCTTATTATTCATCAAGCTTGTCATTCATAAATATATAACTTCTTATGTTTCTTCATTTGAGTCTTTTTTTCATTGTTCCCTATTGTGTTTCGATTGGGTTTTTGATAAATGATAATTTATGATTTGCCATTTTTCAAATTGGAATGTCTGACTCTGTTTATTCACATCTCGAGAAAAAAGCAAAATAAGTTTGATAAAAAGTAAAAAAGCTGTATTTACTCTAGACCTTCTTCATTTCGGTAATTATTCAATAAATGTTGTTCTTCATCTCGGTATTTAGATGTTTCTTTCGTTAAGATCCACACTCCAATCATAACACAGACGCATCCACCAGAAAACATGATTAGTGTGTTTGTTTTTAGGGAAATCATTTCCCCAAATAGAACTGTCGCATTGATAATTGTCATTGTTGTCAACATAACAAAATAGAATGCAGATACTACAAATGACTTATGAGTTTCCATTGCTTTATTGATGCATTTAAGCTGCAAAATGACAGAAGCGACAATTATTCCTAAAATCAAATAAGGAAGAAAATTATTCAGCTGATTTTGCGTAGTAATACTCATTTTCACAAACATTGAGAGTGTCTTGCTTAATGTAATAGTATTTCCTGCTGATACTGATGCTAAAGCTATAGATGCAAATACGTTTTTCCTTCCTAAAACGCCTAAAACAGCCATTAATACAAGCAAAGTAACGATAAAAACGAGTGTTTTTGGAGACCCGATAATATCTTTGAATTCCTCAACGGAGAGATCTTTAGAGTTTGGAGGACCATTATAAACTGTAATGAAAGCCCCAATAACAATAAAAACAATACTTGTAACTGCATCTGGTCCAACCCGTTCACCAAATATCAATCCCCCGAAAAGGGCGCTGCAAACAACACTAAATGACCCCAAAGGAGCTACTACTGAAGCTGGAGCGAGAGACAAAGCAATAAAATTTATAACTTCGCATAAAGCCATACACAATAAACCAAAAATCCATGGTTTTCTTTTATACAATGGTGCATTCGTTTGAAGAGTGTGCGCATACCGTTGTAGATTCATTCCTAATGCACTGATAGAGTGCCCAAATAGAGATACGCAAACACCCAGCAAATAATTACTCATTTTTTAAACGAGCCTTGTGCACTTTTTAAACATATCTGGGTTTTCATTATTCTTGTGATCAGCAGATATTATTATTCAATGATGAATGCATAAATTGGCACATATTATTAGATAGAAATTCAATGGAGCCTTGTAGTTATTGATAATGAGACAAAACGAAACATGGTTTAAAGAAGATTTTTAGTAAAATACTAATGGAAAGAGAGCGAATATATTTGAAACGATATCAAAAACTTTGAGATCTTGAATAGAAAGCGTATTGCATGTTGATGGATTTGGAGGAATGGTTTGACATGGCTCACCTAGTTCATTGACTGAATATTGTTGATCATAACACCTATGTGTTGAATATCTCTGCAATTCGATGGTATTTGTCACAGCAAATGACGTTGAAGCATTAATATACAGAATAGTACCGACATTCGAAGTGGTTGTACCTGAGTGAAACATGTAACAGTTATCAATGGTGATTTTTGACCAATAATGAAATAGGGCGTTGTAGTTATTGTAAAAGACACAATTGGAAAACACACCTTCTTGTGAATTACCATAAAAAATGCATCCATTTGGTGCGCTGTTTGCAATGATATTTGAATAAGTGACAATAAGTTTTGTTGAATAAAACCTAAAAGCATTGGATGAAACTGGCATATTCCTAATAAAATGAGCAAAATTGAAAACCACATTTGGATTACTATAGAAATAAGCTATTGTTTCTGATTGTGAATTACATTCGGAAACATTAATATTTGAAAAGTGTCCAGTCCCTTCTTTGACACATAAAGCTGCGAATTTTTCACTAGATCCGGTATTTGGAGGAGCACAGTTAAGAATTATGCTAATGTTAATAAAAGCCATCATATGATCTTGAATATAACAATATAAAAACTGACCATAGCCTGTTCCAACACAACATCTATTGGCACAAACCTTGGATATATTAAGTTGACCACTTACTGTCACAAAACTTATGCATCCCGCTCCGTTAGCATTATAACAATTATAAAATGAACATTCTTCAATAAATGCATATGCATGACTTGTTAAATCTCCAATTGAAATAGGAACTGAATAATAAAATGTGTCAAAAGCAACATTATGAATATGTGTTCCAGAGAAGTACTTTCTGGAATAAACCTCATTCTTCAATTCATATCCACATTCTATTCCTAAAACACTAGAACAGGACATTCTCAGCAAAAGATCACCAAACATAAGCCCAAAGATATAAATTCCATTTTCTTAGAAATTGGTTTAAAAATTCTATCAATTTGTCATGTTGTAACAAGTGAAATGTATTAGAAGGTTACGTTATATAAATGTATTCAAAGATTCCATGTTATTTGTTGTTTAAAGATTTTCTAAGACACTCAAATATCTGTACATTCAAATTTGATGAATCAAATAAATGATTCTTGGTAGAGTCTTATAGGCAAATCAAGTCTTTTTGAGGATATTGTATTCTTTGTATCTAATATTTGGAATTGAATGGAATTGTTATTGAATACATTAAACTGGTACAAAAAGGGTGCTAGCTCTCTTTACTTTTAATCCTTATGACAAATGGATTAAGGTTTTCAGATAGTAAAAAATCATACATGCTCCTCATTATTTCGTTGATTGTTGAGATGATGAAAACATGTAAACAGAAAATGCAGATTTTTAGTAAAATACTAATGGAAAGAGAGTGAATATATTTGAAACGATATCAAAAACTTTGAGATCTTGAATAGAAAGCGTATTGCATGTTGATGGATTTGGAGGAATGGTTTGACATGGCTCACCTAGTTCATTGACTGAATATTGTTGATCATAACACCTATGTGTTGAATATTTGCTGATTTGATTTGCGTACAGTGATGAATTTGAAGTTGAAAGATTCAAAAAGAGAACAGTAACAACACTTGATGTATATAATCCCAAATGGATAATAATACAATTATCTAGAGTTATTTTTCTCCAGAAATTGAATAATACATCGAAGTTATTATAAAATACACAATTATTAAATGAGGCATCAAAACTTGTTGATGAACCATAAAATATATGACCTCCTGGAGATCCATTTGCAATGATATTTGAATATGAAACATCAACATTTGGTGAAGAGATACTTATCGCAGGGGATGTAAATGGCATATTCTGAGAAAGATGAATGAATCTCAAAGAAACATTGGGATTGCTTAACAACTTTGCAATTGCACATGAGTAAGCCTGACATTTTGAAATATTATCATTATATAGAAAAACACAACCTTCATTAATATAGATGGCTGCAATTTTGTCCCCTGGTCCCATTGATGGGTGAGCACAATGGATTATTGTAGAAACATTCATCTCAACCTTCATACTGTCCCTGATACTGCAACTTAAGAATTGGCCATTTCCTCCCCCCAAACAGCACTTATTTGCACAAATCTTTTTCATTACTAAAGAACCTCCAACTGCAACATAACAAATACAACCAGCACCATTATTATTATTATTAATACAATTATAAAACGAACATTCTTCAATTGAAACATAAACATGGTTTGCAATATCTCCAAATGAAACTGGGGTTGTGAAATAAAAAGTATCAAAAGCAATATTATAAATATGACAACCAGTATGGTAATCTCTGATATTAACCTGGTTTTTCCATTCGTATGAACATTCAAATCCAAAATCATCCAGACAAGCCATAAGCAACATTAGGTGACTCATTGAATTTTCTGCCAGGAATATCATATTTTTGAAAAGAAAATATCCATTACATCAAAATACCCAAATATAATCAAAGCTGGTTTGCTTATAATGATATCTCTCCTCTCAAATCCTAGTCCATCCCCTGCAGATATTCTATTTTTTCCCACTCTGTTTTTATTAATAAAAATACATTTATCCCCTATTTGAATCCACCATGTTCATCAATGATAATTTTTTATATTTCTCACTAATAATATGGATAATCTCATTCCCTTTTCCTTTGACAATGCTAAAACCCAGCAAAGAAGGTTTTTAATAATGAAAAACTAGATCCTTAATATAGGGTCATTGTTCTATCGTTTTGACGGCTATAGAGGTCTAATGTGTCCACCAAAATTTGCAGCAGATAGGATTGCCAAAAAATTCATTCCTAAGTCGAAAGATATAGAGGACAGCGAATCTCAAAGCGAGGAAGAAAGTGAGGAAGAAACTGTTAAGCCAGATATTAAATATAACCCTTCAAAAATTAGGCCTTCAGCAATTCCTAAGATAAAATATGCTGATGAGAGTGAATCAAATAGCGAAGAAGAATCGAAAGATGATGGGTATAGCCATGATGAAGAAGGATTTGATAGCGAATATTCTGATCTTCCAGATCTTTTTGCTCAGGATATTGAAAAATTAGAAGATGAAATTGACCAGATGGAAAATGAAGATGGTGATTTAATTAGTTCGTTGAGACAGCAGCAAGAAACTGACAAAATTGTTGCACATGGAACAGCCCAATTGCAAAAGCAGTATGAGCACCTCCTTCGTCTCAGGCTTAAAATGCAAAGCCTTTTAACAGCTGTTAACCAGCTGCCTCCAGCTCAAATTGATGCAAATGACACATCGAATGTTTTTGAAATATCCAATTCTGATCCTGAAATTGCAGAATCCTATAAATCGGCGGTCGAGTCAATATCAAAAGTATCTGAAGATATGAAATCGCTGAAGTCTCTCCTAAAATCGAGTTACAAATGGGACGAAAACGAAGACAACACATCAATAATGCTCAGTGTTATATCTCACTGGGGTCAAAAAGTGAGACTTGGTGCTGGAAACAAGCACGGAAGTGTTATTAATAGACCAATAGAACAACAGATCGTCACCGCATTGAAAGACAGGCCATCACTGATCCAACCTTCAAGACACGTTATGGAAAAAAGGATTTTCGGCCTCGAAAAGACACCAGAAGTCCTCCTTGCTAACTACTCAGATGATGAGTTTTACCAAAAGCTGCTGAGGGACCTCGTTGCCGAGAAAAAACCAGACGCGCCTTCTTTAAGAACAGAAAAACCAAAGAAAGAGCTGCTTAAAAGCCGCCAAATTAATTATGAGGTAATCCCACAGCTCCAAAACTACATGATACCTACTATGGATCCAATCCCAGATTACGTGGACGCCCTTTTCGCATCCTTAATGAAATAGAGATAAATATCAACATAAACTTATCAAAATATTTCTCCAAAAATGATCGGATCGATTATTTTGTAAATGTCTGTGAGGTGAAAACACTTTTACCAGTATATTCAAAATTGAATTCGTGGCCACCAATCATAAATTTTTGTGAAGGAATGATATTTAAATGGAATTCATCGTTTTTGTAGAATGTAACTCAAATTAGTAGCCTAGGGCGACTTTTTGTTAAGAAAGAGGTTAAAACCATCACGTCACTTTGTTTTTGTGATGTCTTTAACATCTTCACTATCTCGGTCAATCAGAACATTCGCAAAACTAGTTCCACTTGATGGTAATGCTGCTGCCGCTCATGTAGCATATAACATGAGTGAAGCAAGTTTTTTATATCCAATTACTCCCTCGACACCAATGGGCGACCAATATGATCAGTGGTCATCAATGGGAAAGAAAAATATTTGGGGTCGTGTTCCTGTTGTCAGAGTATTGCAATCTGAAGCCGGTGCTGCTGGTGCATTACACGGTGCTGCAGCTGTTGGAACTTTCACCACAACATTTACTGCATCCCAAGGACTTCTGCTTATGATACCAAATATGCTCAAAACAGCAGGAGAATTATGGCCAACAGTTTTTCACGTTGCATCTCGCGCTGTCTCAACACAGGCTCTTTCTATTCAAGGAGATCATGCAGATATCATGTGTGTTAAAAACACTGGTTTTGCCATGCTTGGCTCTTCAACTGTTCAAGAAGTTATGGATCTTGCAGCTGTTTCACATATGTCTACAGTTGATTCACAAATTCCTTTCGTTCATTTCTTTGAAGGATTTAAACTTTCACATCAAATTGACTCAATTGAGCCTCTAACAATGGATCAAATGAAACAATTAATGCCTTTCCAAAAGCTTGAAGAAATTAGAAAGCGGGCTCTTAACCCAGCACATCCAATGATTCTTGGTCACTCCCAAGGACCAGACGCATATTTCCAGACTGTTGAACTTGGTAATAGCTACTATATGGCCTTACCTCAGATTGTTGAACAAAATATGGAGAAGTTTGCAAGATTAACTGGCAGGAAATATAAATTATTTGATTACTATGGTCATCCAGAAGCTGAAGATGTTGTTGTTATTATGGGTGCCGGTGCTCATGTTGTGAAGGAAGCTATGGAATACATGATTCCAAAAGGACAAAAGGTTGGGTTGGTTCTTCCACATCTTTACCGCCCATGGTCAACCGAACATTTCATCAAGGCTTTGCCAAAGAGTGTTAAGCGTATTGCAGTATTAGATAGATCAAAGGATCCTGCTGCCGAAGCTGAACCCTTATTCCTTGATGTTGCCTTTACATGTAAGCAAATGAATCATCCTGCAAAAGTTATTGGTGGAAGGTATGGCCTTGCAGCTCGTGAGTTTACTCCTCCTATGGCTAAGGCAGTTTTTGATAATCTTCAGTCTGAAAAACCAAAAGAGCGTTTCACTGTTGGTATCACTGATGATGTAACACATCTTTCTTTACCAAATGCTACCCTCGAAGGTTTCAATGGTGCTAAAGGATCTTGGCAAGCCATTTTCTGGGGTCTTGGTGGCGACGGCACAATTGGTGCAAACAAGGCAACAATCAAGTCTGCTATAGATGATCGCGGTTGGTATGCACAAGGCAACTTTGCTTACTCTGCTGACAAGTCAAACTCTTTGACCCGTTCATTCCTCAGGTTCAGTGATAAACCAATTACAGCCCAGTACACGATCCTCAAATCCCAATTTGTTGGTTGCACTCTTTCTTCATATGTTACCAAATATCCATTGGCTGATAAGCTCGTTGATGGTGGTGTATTCTTTGTAAACTGTCCATGGGATACTGTTGAAAAACTTGAAAAGAACATGCCTGCAAGCCTTAGGAAACAGCTTGCTCAAAAGAAGGCTAAGCTCTTTGTTGTTGATGCTACTTCTATTGCTCAAATGTGTGGTCTCGGAAGCAAGATTTCTACAATTATTCAAAGCTGTTTCTATCAGTTATCTGGAATTCTTGGATCAGATGGACTGAAAGCTACCGAAAAATGGATTGATCATGAATTCAAGAGACTTGGTTCTGAAATGGTAAGGAAGAATAAAGCTGCTGCTCATGAGGGCGTCAAGCAACTCAAACAGATCGAAATTCCAGAATCATGGATTAATGCAGTTGATCCTCCAGGAGCATTCTCTTCGAAGAATGAAATTTCTTTCATGGATAAGCCAACAAAGCCTACTCCGGATTATGTAACCAAACTAATGCTACCTTCTGTTGCTACAACTGGTGCTAGCTTGCCAGTTTCTGCTTTCAGGCCAAACAATGGCGGTGTTTCGCCCCTAGGTACAACACAATATTTGAAGAAAGGCTTGTCCGCACTTGTTCCTGAATGGAATCCAAAAACATGTATTCAATGCAATTTATGCTCAGCAACTTGCCCTCATACAGTCATCAGACCATACTTAATTTCTCAAGAAGAAATGGATAAACTTCCTCCTCAGATTGCTGATATGCAAACACTAAAGGCTAAAGGAAAGGAACTCAAGGGACTTCACTACAGAATTCAGGTATCACCATATGACTGTGTTGGATGTCAATTATGTGTTGGACAATGCCCAACCAAGAGCCTTAAGATGCATGAAATCACATCAGATGAGGGTGCAATTTTCGCTACACATCAAAATGATACTTTCTTATATCTCAATGATTGTATTGAACACAAAGGAAGCTTGATTAAAGATAAATTCAATCTCCGTGGTTCTCAATTCCAACTCCCATTGATCGAATTCCCAGGATCATGCGAAGGTTGCAATGAAACAATGGTGACAAAGATAGTAACTCAGCTCTTTGGAAAGAGAATGGTTATTGCTAATACATCTGGATGCAGTTCAGTTTGGGGTGGTGGATCTCCTCGTATTCCATTTACTACAGATAAAGATGGACGTGGTCCAGCCTGGGCTCGTTCATTATTTGAAGACAATGCCGAATTCGGCTATGGTATGACAATTGGTACAGAATTAAGGCGTGCTCATCTCAAAGATGATGTTGCGGCTATTTTGAAAGATGTTGACTTTGTTGCCACTCTTCCTCCAGCCTTGTCAACATTGCTTAAGGATTGGGATGAGAAATGGCTTGATGGTGATGCTACTCTTGAAATTGAAAAGCCTTTATTAGCAGAGCTTTCTAAGGTTCAACATATTGAACGTCTTAAACAGATTCAAGGAAAACAAGATCTTTGGGTTAGGCCTTCACATTGGATCATTGGAGGAGATGGATGGGCTTATGATATCGGTTATGGTGGACTTGATCATATTTTCGCCACTGGAACAAACTTCAATGTTTTAGTATTTGATAATGAAGTTTACTCCAACACAGGCGGACAACAATCTAAAGCTACAAACATTGGTGCTATTGCACAATTTGCATCAAGAGGAAAAGAAACACCCAAGAAAGATCTTGGATTTATGATGATGAACTATGGAAATGTTTACGTTGCCCAATGTGCCTTTGGAACTGCTGAACAATTCCAGCACTTAATTAAGTGTTTGAAGGAGGCTGAATCATTTAATGGTCCATCATTAGTTTTGTGCTACTGTAACTGTATATTACATCATATTAAAGGTGCTATTGGAGCTGGAGGCCCTGGAGGCATCAAAGCTCAAAGACTCGCCGTTGAAAGTGGATACTGGCCATTATATTCATATGATCCAAGGCGTGAAAAGCAGGGTAAGAATCCATTAATTATTGAATCTCCTAAACCAGAAATATCCAAACTTCAAGAATTTTTAGATCTTGAAGTTAGATATAATAACTTGAAGAAGGTCAATCCTAAGGCTGCTGTTGAAATGTCTGCTCAACTTCATAAGCAAGTTCAACAAAGGTATCGCAAATATGAAACCTTTGCACAGGTTTTTGAAACCAAGTAAATGCAAAGGAAATTAAAAATCTTAATCATAAATTATATCAATAAACAATCCGCATTTAGTATCTAGTTTCATGTCCAAAACTATCATTCTCGAGAGTGAACCAGAATTTCTCAATCCAAAGAGAATAACATTCATTTCTTTCCAATTCTTTGTGATTAACCAGTGCTTTTCCAAAAAGATTAGCAGGTTTTTTGAAATCAAACATGTTAATCCATACATGGTGATAGAGATAATGAATAAAACCAATTAAGTAATACACAATTTTGACTCTCTCCGCTTTGAGTGATGATATAACGCTATTGAAATCGGAGCCTTTCTTCTTTAACAATAACACATTTGTTGAAGGTATTACAGGTTCTGGTAGAGATGAGAGGAATAAAATAATGGAATCAGCAATAGAATGCTCTGAAAACTGTCTGCTCAAAGGTGACCTGTCTCTCAGATGATCCATTATAGAATGAATCTCATTAATGTTACCATTTTCAAAAAAAACATTTGGATCTTTCACAATAGCTAAAAGTTCATCACATAAAATCCAGAGTTCAAATGGAACATCATATAATGACTGTCCTTTCGCTATTGGTGCTGTGCTAAATTGAAATGGAACACTAGGTTGAAAAGACCTGGGGTCAAATGAATAGAGTGGTTTCCACATACGTGTTAAATACTCAATTGGCAACTCAAATGAATCTAACTCCACTTCAGCAAGCAGTGTTATAAGCAAAGGCGAAAGACTACCCTGAAAATTCACTGTTACTATATCAAATACATTTGGCGTTTGTAAAGTGTTAAGTCTTTTCATAGACCTATCCTTCATATTAAAAGAAATAAAAATGGTTTTCCCTGTATATACTATACCATGATGAGGATAAATATCTACCCAAACGCATTTAGTGTTAAGAGTGAACAAAATTGGCAAAGATCCATCATTTTTCAAACTTATGGTTTGGGTTGCCGCATTCCCTCTCTTAACATGTCCGAAATTTATATGGTTTTTGGATATTTTTGCTGATAATGTTAATGAATTCATCAAAGATCTAACTTCATGATACTGTTCATGGATTTTAGTATGATCTGTAATCCAATATTTACACTCAAAGATTCCATATACTGGTCTGTGATCACTAATTGTTAGATCAAGGCAAATGTTGTATTCTTTGCAAGAGATCAATGAATTTGATCCCTGATATTTCATTAGAATCCTATCACACCAAGCTGGTCCTCGCATTTTTTTAGATGTATCCATTGAATTATTCCCTTTATTGTACTTATATGACTGACAAAATGTAATTGGAGCCTCAAAATATCCTTGAAAAACTTTATTTTGTGCCATTTCTTTTGTTAGTTGATCATACGGAAATAGATAATCAGAATCATTGAAATGAAGCCTGCTTTCGGTGTCTGGTATAGAAAGTCGGTAATTCAAATCTCCTGACCATATAATCTCATCATGATCTTCAATATGAACTTCTGTTTTATTAACATCGAACAACATCTCATTAATTATCCTGTGAAATTGAGCATTCCTTCGATCAACATTCTTAATACTTTGGTCAAAATGGCTACATACAAAGCATATTGGCGTTTCTTCTATTTCAAATCTTATTCCTACAGCCGATTTATTATAAAAACCGATTGATCCTAAAGAAAGTGAACTCTTGGAGATATTTTTAATCAATGGTACTAATCGATCCCTCACAAAAACTATTTGAAAACATGTACCTAATTGAACAGACTCAATAATAGCAAAAGACCTCAAAGAATCTGTAGAAGACATTAAAAAATGAACCCATGTGTCCTTTTTAGAAGTATTACCAAAAATAATTGACTCTGCACACATATCGATTTCTTGGAAAGAAAACACAATTATATCGAAAATCTTTCCAGCAACTAGAGATTCTATACTACTTGGTGGGCTCTTTTCATCAATGTTCCATGTTACAACCATAATGTTCATACTTTTATATGAACGAAAATAAGACTCTTTTTCAAGCATCATTGCAATACATATAGGATCACTAAAAACAAGACCATCTGATATTCTGAAACGTTTTTGAAATGGGATAAATGATGTTCTTTCCGCTTTATTTGGAATAATGCCATTAATTCCACTATTTACATAAAATGATGAATAAACCATTTCATTATCGATTTTATATTTAAAATATTCATTGTATCTCTTATAATAAAGATTTAAAAAGTCAATCAGTACTTCATATGTTTCGACTTTGAGATAAATCTCTGTTATTCCGTCTGTAATTGAAAAAAATGGATAATTAAATGACAAATCGGCATGATTTGTTATTGGAATCAAACTACCAGAATCTAATCCAACATAACCCTCAATTGAACAAAACACACCTGTAATTCTTGGATTAGAAAATGGCGACAGCAAAGAAACATATGAAGAAGAATAAGAGCCATCATGAAAAACATAACAAGGAAAAGAATTAAGAATTTGAAATCGAATCTGATCAGGAAATAAGCGAAACATTAAGAGTTATAATCGTTATTTATACGAAGTACCCTGATGTGGGGATTTCTGAAGGAATCTTCCTAAGTTCATCGGGGCATTGATCAAACTTCACAAGATCGTATGATCCATTATTATATTTCATTATTGAAGCCTTATTTCCAGAACGGTACATGTAGTTTGGTGCTGACCATACTGTTATTAACTGATTATTGAAGAACCATTGGTACCCTTCCATCGCAAGTTGATGAGATCTGGTAATAAATTCGATATTGTTTAGGTTGCAAAATGCTCTAACCTGATTCTCACCAAAAACATATCCGGCACCTCGAGAATTCTTTTTCCAGTTGGGCTCTTCATTTTCAGGGTCGCTCCAAACAAGATCTGCTAATTGCCCTTGGCTAGGGATCTCATCAAACCTGTTTAATGAATCAATTTTTGCGATTAATGGTATTTCAGGTGATATTCCACCATGAACAGAGAATACTTTGTTATCTATAATTGCTGCCATTGGTAAAAAATCAAAAACGTCGTTACAGAGCGACCAAAAGCCTGGATGCCCATATAATATTTGACATTCTGAAAAAAAGCCGTACATCTGATTAACTTGGCGGCTTTCATGATTTCCACGCAATAAATATATATTGTGTGGGTATTTAATCTTTAAAGCAGCCAGATATGCAAATGTTAAAACTGAATGATGTCCCCGGTCAACATAATCGCCTAAAAATAAATACATGTTATCACTAGGATCACCTCCCTTAGAAAAAAGCTCAAACAGGTCATATAATTGACCATGAATGTCTCCACAAATCACAATGGGCGATTTTAGAACAAGAACATTACTTTCAAGAATTAGTATCTCAATCAGCTTAAACATGAGATCGTTAAGCGTATTCTCTGGTATTACCTCCCCATTTTTGCAAATCTCTAAAACAGAGTCGGCGCAAGATTTGTCACTCATAAATTATGTAAAATTTTATATTTAAGGAATTGGTTCATATTCTGTTCTTTTTGGTTCAAAGAATCCAATTACGACTCCTATTGCAATGAGAGCGATTCCTGCAACACTCACATAAACGTCGTATAATTCGTAGTCTTTCCATTCTCTGAGCCAAACAACACCAATTATTACACCAAAACCAACTTGTCCAATTTCAATGAAGTATACTCCAATTGCTCCAACATTTTTAACAAGGTATAAGGCTGAATGAACAGCTAATGCTGAACAAAAGATACCTACTATCAAAGGCCAGATCCAGTCAATCTTTTTAGCACATACAGTTTGATAAATGAATGATTTATAACCATCACAAACCAAAGCACTAATGAAACAGAATATAGTAGCAGAAAGGAGCTGATATGTTGAAGTTATTGCTTGGTGATATTTGAATGATTTGATCTTGAAATATATTGAACTGAGGCCAAATAGTGAAACAGCAAAGAACAACAAAACATATCCCAGAATAATCTTAAACCTGCCAAAAGATGGAGCAGGATGATCAAAAGAAGGTATAACTGTTAATGATACGCCTGTTACTGACATCAAAATCGAAACTATTTTAAAAACATTAAAGCTCTCATCATGTAGGGTGAAATGTGAAACAGTTGCCCCGACGATCGCGGCAATAGGTTGCATAATCTGAGCAGCTGTACTGGGAACCCATTGTTGAGCTATTGCCATTAGGATTTGAGGAAATGCTTGATATGTGAGACCTTGGGCAAGTATGTGAACCATATCCTCAAATGGAGGAAAAACCTCCTTTTTGAAGTTGCTTCTCATAGATGGGTTGGTACTTATTACATAGAACGCAATTAATATACATGTTAATAAACCAAATAACATTCGATAAGCAATGATAACCAATGGTGACCAATATGTCATACCCTTCGTAACAACAGCAGCTCCTATGCCATATGCAATGCAAACATACATGAAAACAAACACAGATCTCGCCGTGCAATTCATTTATTTAAAACCCTGCCAATTTGCTTTTTCTAACGATTTTGTTAAAAAACACTCAATAATTGTGTTAATATTAATGAAACTTGGTTCTGTAATTGAGAAGAATTAATTGAAAAAGTTCCTGTTAGAGAACTTCTATCTTCCTCAAATCCCTGACTTATCCTTTGAAAAACCCTAAAGCTATTTTTACAATTTGATTATTTACGGAATTTTACAAAATCGTTTTGTAAAGTTTTGGCCAAATGTCCAGAAGATATCAACACGCGTATCAAGGAACGGTTGCTGTTGCGAATCCCACCTCTCCCACAAATGATCTATTAATTTTCCCATGGGGCCATGAAAAAATCGTTAATCCGTCACCAAGCGAATCCGGGTTCACTTTTCCGTCCTATTTTCGCCCCGTCACGTCTGTTTTCCCGAATAGCAAAGAAGTGATGGATAATGCCGGTGTTCCTCTTGGTATTTCTATTTGCCCTGCCCAAGCAGCCAATGTTCCTGTTTTAGATTATTCTAATTCTACAGTTGTGCGCTGCTCCAAATGCGCGGGCTATTTATCACCATATGTTAAAGCATCAGCTGATATGAAGGATTACACTTGTCCAATGTGTGGTACCAGAAATCTAATCCCAACCAGTCAGTTTGATACTGTTGCTTTCAATCAAAGAATTGAAGTTACGCATCCTGTTTATGACATTGTAGCTCCAAAGGGCTATATTGCTATGCCATATGCATGTGCAACATATATTTTTATGGTTGATCTCTCGCTACCAGCTGTTAGTTCTGGTTTTACCACTCAGTTTTTAACATCTGCCAAAGCATCTATCGCATCTTTACCAGAAAATTCTAGGGTTTCTATCATGACCATTTCTGATAGTATATCCATTTTTGATATTAAGAACCACACAGAGTTTGTTGTTGGAGACATAACTGACTTACCTCCTATTTTTCCATATATTCCAATGCTATCAGAGGCTCGTGATGCTATTAATGAAGCTTTTGAAGAGCTTCTCAATCGATCCCCATCTCCTGGCGCCACTGGTCATTGCTTGGGATCAGGTTTGTCTGTAGCAGAAAAGTATATGACACCAACAGGTGGTGTATTGTTTGTAGGATGCTATGGAATTCCGACAATTGGACCATATGCAATAACTAACAGAACACTTACTGTAACTAACAGTGAAGCAGATCTCCTTCGCCTCCCTGGTAATGATCCAAGCAAATTTTACCGGGAAATATCATTTAAGTTGAACAGAGCTGGTATTACTGTTAATTTGTTTGCTGCTTCTGACTCCACATCTGATTTTGCAATTATTGCAGTACCATGCGGGTTAACAGGTGGAACAGCAAAATACTATGGAAAATTTGATGCTGAAAAATCCGCCAGCCTTCATATAGATTTATTCACTTGCATAACAACAAAGTATTTATGGAATTGCTCATTACGCCTTAGATGTACAGATGGTATTAAGATGTCACGTCCACAAGGTACATTTTCAATTCAGAACAGAGATCTATTATCAATACCAGTTTTAGACCCTAAGCATTCTGTATTCTTTGAGCTTACTGTTGAAAAAACTCTAACTGCACCTTTTGCACTGTTTCAACTCGCTCTTTTATGGACAACATCTGAACAGAAGAGAATGATCAGAGTATTTACATTTACTCAGAGTCTAACATCTTCTATAGCATCCATCAGATCATCCATCGATGAAGGTTCATTATCAGCTTTATTAACTAAGAAATGTGTAATCGAGTGCTTAACATCTGGTCCCATTATTTCTCTTCAGAATCTGAAGAAAGAAGTATCAAAATTATCATGTATTGGAGCCCCATTTGTTTCATTGTATCATCTATCACATGCTATTGCATGTAGCGATATATTGAAACAAGTTCATCCTTTAGGTGTGGACGGAAGAGTTGCTTCGCTTGTAAACTTCCGTGCTTCTTCGATTATTGATACAATCCTTGCAATTTATCCTAGATTATTTGCCTTGGATACACACAAAGGCCCACTTCCCTTATTAAACGAATCATTCTCTGAAGGGTATGTGCTGATGGTGCATATGCAGAACTCAATTTTTATTTGGGTTAATCAAAGCACCCCAATCGAATATATCAATGCATTATTTGGTGTTAGTGACATCATGGCTGTCCCTTCATCACTACCAGTTATACAAACAGATGAAAACGCATATGTTCAGAGTATGATCAATGATTGTTGGACCTTAAGCGGATGCTATTTACCTGTTGAAATCATTTTGCAGGGGTCTCCCAAGGAAGCATTATTCTCTGATATTTTAGTAGATTCTTCATCAACAACGCACTCTGGATTAGGAGTATGGTTAGCTGAAGTTAAGCCTTTGTCACATTAAAAAAAACTAATTTTCTCATTTATATAAGGATCACAGCTAATACTGAGACTATAAAATTGGATTTATATGGAAATGATGATGTTTGAATAAAAATCTCTGTGATTTTAGCTGCACCATTACCAGTTCTACCAATTATATTGATATTCTCAGGAGAAGGAAAAAACATATTCCCTGCTATTGTGGAAGCATTTATCAAAAAAGCACTTTTCACCCCACCAATATACCCAGATCCACCGCCGCCGCCAGTAACATCAAATCCACCTCCACCTCCATAGTACCCGCCGCCACCACCTCCACAATACCATGGTGCTCCTGCGCCGTTTCCTCCTACTCCAAGTGCCCCATTTGTGTTCTGGTATGTATGTTTCTTAATATATGATGTCCCTCCTGAACCCTGATTTCCTCCATTTGAATAAATTGTACCAAATGCAAGATTGTAAGTTTTTGAGAATCCATAAGCAGAACCACCGGTGTTTCCCCCTCCATATCCTCCTTGGTAATCAACTCCTCCTCCCCCGGCATACCCTCCACCTCCACCTGCAACAATAAGCCTATTGCCCAAACTCATCCCATCCCGAATATCTGATGCTCCACCCCCAGATGTATGGTATTTATATGAACAACTTCCACCACCACCATTAAATCCACCTGAAATACACGTATTAGAAGTTGTTTCGTGCCGGAAAATGCCCTTTCCCCCTATATATACATATAGTCTTTTAGATCCCTCAACTTTAATCATTCCTTTGGAATACCCACCTTTTCCTCCATTAATATTATCGTGAGATCCCCCTTGAGCCCCCCAAACTTCGAGCAAATAGTAACCTTCATGTAAGTCAACATAATAAGGGGTACAAACTGTTGTGGACGAACATGGATAATTAAAAATGAGTGATGTTGAATTCTCCACCACATTAATTGACCCTATGGAAGGATCAAGTAACCCATAGCGAATAAAAATCAGGTAGAGTAACATTGTTTTTTGCCAAAGTTGATATTTCTGATAAAACAATCATTACACAATTAATTTCACAGTCGATAATGTAAATAGTAAACATTTTTAAAGTAAAAAGTCCCTTGATACTGGTGGCAATTGTGATCTGCACATTGGGCACACAAGATCTTCAGACATCCATCGTATTAAGCATTCTCTATGGAAAGAGTGACCACATGGAGTTGTCATTGTTGCATCACCATCCAATACCTGAGTCATGCATATTGCACATTCAATCCCAGGCTCAACAACAGCTCTTCCGTAGTCAAATGATGTTGCTTGGAAACGATTCGGAAGGAAAAAGGCACCACCATATTTATTTTGCATGAATAATACGAGAATCTGGAATAAGATGTATGCTTCGCAAAGAATAAAAGTTATTAGAGAGTAATTCTCTTCCACATTATTAGGATATAGGGTAAAATACAAAAGTGGGACCGATTTTGATAAAGCAATCAGTCCCATAAGAGTAATGTCATTTGAAAACCAGTTGTGTTGGGTTGCTGAATGAACTATCTGCGGCCAGAAAGATGAATAAAGAAACAATAGAGACATGAATGGATACTTATGTATATAAGTAATAGAGAGGGAAGACATTCCCATTATCAGAGACACCACAACAAAAAACATCAATGAGGAGTCCCTGATCTCATCCGCAGTTATATGATCATTATTAATAACATTCTCCCTCCAAATACTTACAAGAAAGCTGATTTGCATTTCGAAATAAATCCACAAGAAACAAGAAAAAAGAAAAAGAAATAATGTGTACATTTCGCTAATTAATGACGAAAAATCGAATAAATACAATGCAATCACAAAATCAAAACTCATAAAGCACATGAAACTATATGGAGAAAGTTGTGATAAAGTGGCTGCTGTTTGGCATTTTCGAGAAGCATATTTCCATGTATAAAAGTTTATAATAATTATGAGGGAAAATACAAGTGCAAAAACCTTCCCTTCTCTATTGAATGCCAACAAATCAAAAAAACTCAAAGATATATGAATTCCTATTCTATTATCAATAAAAAGACCCGTGTAACCATATCCTGGGTTGAATGAACTGATTCTTTGATTGTGTACAACCCTAAATACAAGGGAATTCACGTCGATAAGAGGGACAATATACTGAAAAACTTCTTTGATAGCTCGATGTATCTCAATATAATCATAAGGCTCGGCTAAATTCTTAGAGTCTAGCACAGTTCTTAGTACTTCAGCAATTTTTACCGGCGGAAGAACAATATTTGGATGGACATTAAACAAATACAAAGAACTATTATCAGAACTCGTGAATCCAGTAAATTCTAGAACTTTGTTAAACTTAAAATATGTAGAATTGTCAAAAAAAGCATCTGCCTGAACAATATTTAATCCCCGAATCTTTCCAGCCGGTTTGAGAGAAATCCGAACTTTTGCGCTATCTGTGTAGTTCGTATTGTGTATTTTGGTATTTATAGTCCAATTTCCCCGAAAAAATGAAATATTTGTTCTAAGCAAAATTGCAAAAACAACAAACATATTTTTCCGATTTTGTTATTATAATGAAGAAGAACTCCTCTTTATTAATTAGCTCGATAAAAGTGATAAAAATATGAATTCGATTCTCACATCAGAATCCTCTGATATGAACCAAGAAGGTTTATTAGGAACGAGAACAGCGAATCCAACTTACAACGGGCAGTTACAAAAACTCCCTCCTGCGCCGGATAATGATGATGAAGATGGGGTGTCAATTTTGCAGAGGGATCCGCCTGTTGTTGAGATCACCCCTCCAAACTGGAGAGAATTTGAGTTACCTGAAGTTCCATTACCAAATGATAGCGAATATGAAGCACAATTACTTCAAAGGTTTGATTTGACAAATCTTTTGCAACAAATTAGCACCAAGCAATAATTTTAAAATTGTTATTTTCATTTTCTGGCAATTGTTTCTAAATCAGCATTAATTTGCGCAAGTTCGCTAATCAGTTTGGAATTATGTGCTCCGTTATCTAATATAAGAGACTTAAGCTCAGAAGAAATCCCTAAAACGTTGATATTTGGTGGTGTTTCCTTTTTTTGTTTTTTGAGCCCTGCAATCATATTCTCATGGATCCTTACTAACTCATCCACTTCTTTTTGATGTTTTATCCTCATTAAATTCATATTTTTCAGGAATTCAGTTTCCATTTTTTTGATTCCAATCATTTTCTCCCTATGCTCATCATTTATCATCTGAATTGCTCTTTTATGACGATTGGCTTCCTTTTTCTCCATTTCAGAATAATCATGACATGCTATTTTCATTTGTGTGCGTTTAGAATTCTAAAATTGTTTTGGCAATAAAAAATACCAAGGATTACACTATCCAAAAGAACCAGAAGATAATAGTACTTATTTGGGAATATACTGGTATTTTTACAGTATATGAAACACAGAATTATTTGTTCCTTCTTGGTCAATCATTGAATCAGATATAAAAATTATATTTATAATTTAAATTAAAGAATCTATTCTCTCTCTCCTTTCAGTTTTTTATTCATTAAAAACACTCATCTGAAAACCAAATGAATGGTGAATTTCGTTGTGATCTGCCCAAAAAAATCGACTTCTTAGCCTTAAATGTTTTTCAATGAGGAGGGGTTCTCCAGATCTATGAATAAAATAAAATTTACCACAATCATTCAACAAGGAAAAGTTTGATTCCATCAAATGAATGAGATATTATCAATAACATTTGTATTGATTCATTTAAAACACTTTCTAAAGCTTCAAACTTTTACTGGGTCTTCTTGTGAATAGATTCTATTTGAATCATTTGTACCCATATTATTGTTTTTACCAGGGGTTTCTTGAGTTTGAGAATTTTTAGATTCCGAATATTGTTTGAAATTAGGGGGTATTCTTGTATCATTAAAAATAAAAGTGTTATCAGCAGCCTCATTATCGACATCATCATATTGGCAACGTAATTTATCCCCACAAGAAATTGCTTTAATCAACTTTACTTTCATTCTTTCTCCATCTTGACACCAAATACTCTCAAATGATGATTGATATCCAATTGCACAGAAAACAAACCATAATAATCTGCCCATTTTTGACTGATAAAAAGAAGATATGCATCCTATTTGCTCAGATAGCGTTCCAACTAAAGATTCTTTCAACCCTGGTACTGTTCTAGAGAATCCCACATTAGAAAATTCATCATGAGTTTCAGCCAAGTTTTTCATATAATTTTTAAATTCATTTAATCCTTCTTTTGCTGAATCATCAAACCGGAAGGATACAGAACATAGGGCATGAATGATTGTTGCATCTTTTACATTGATTGAAGTCCCCTTTTCTTCCCAAGAAGTATATGGAAATGGTTTCATATCCTTAAATGTTACAACTTTTGTGGTTCGATTATGGGTTCCTTTACTGTTACGAACAACAGTAGTCTTATAATGATATGCTTCACACCAAACTGATATTTGTGGTGGAAATGCTCTGTTATCACATATCTGATTCATAAAATCGCTTGTGGATAGTGGATCATCTAAAATTTCCCTCAATACAAGATGATTTCCTTGGAATGAAGTTGAACAAAAACAAAAAGAATATGGGATGATTGTGAAAAAGGCAGAAAAAAAAATGAAATACACACCAATTTTGTGCAATTTTCCTTCACCAAACAAGAATCCATACCCACAATTCAACATCAATGAGAATAAGAAAGACCAAAATGGAGCTGTGTTTCTCCCTCGAATAATTGGGATTATTTGAAATACTATGGTTGGAAGCATAAGTATTCCGGCAAAAAGAAAAGGGAAACCCGGATCCGACACTAACTCTGATACTATCATTATATTGAAGATTATCACAAAACATTGAATCCCTTCCGTTTTTTCTATATATATCATAAAAATCACATTTCAGTATTGAATGTTATTTTCTGGTTTCCGAAAAGAATAATTAATATAATGGATCATTATAAACCAAATTGATGAGTTCATATTCAAGAATATAGGAAGTATTGCAAAACTCTGCTAGGATTCAATAAGGGAAACCATTCAAGCATATTTTTTAAATGGCAATATTAGTAATAGAATGTGTTCTTTTGGTTCATTCTCGAGTTTCAGTTATCTAAAATTGATGAAAATAAAATATTTATGCCCCAAGGATTCTTGTTTATGTTATGGTCAGAAGAACAATCCAATTAAGTTTCTAATTGTTTTTCAATTCAATCACCAATTAAAGGGTTATTATTTTGTGATTATTCATTGAATGAAAATTATACAATAATTCAAACATTTATCTTGATGTTACTTCTCTATGTTATTAATTCAATTTCATGTGTAAAAACGAATATAGAAACTGGACAATCATATAATGAGATATCAGGGGAGTTTTCTTTGAGTTTTTGCCATTTTTCTCGGATTAGTCTATTCTCAGGATCTGGTGGAATTCTGTTTTGTGAAAGTAGTAATGTAATTGCCAGTACATATGCCTGTTCATTTTATAATTGTGTGTCATCAATTAGTGGAGGGGCAATTCATTTTAAAGTTGATACAAATGGTGATTTCTCTTTGAAGTATATTTGTGCTTTTCAATGTGCAGCTCAGTCTTCCCATTTTGCGTTTGTAAGCACATCAAATCAAGGTATCAATTCTGGAGAATTATTATCAGTCTGTAAATGTAATAAAACGCCAGGGTCAACAAAAATGCTTACACCCAATATTATGGAAAGAGTGCATTAAAACAATCGAATCTTTCACTGAATCAAGCATATCAAATTCCTGGAATTACTATTGAATCACCATACAATTTTTTATTCCTTTATAACACATTCAAGTCAAATTATGCATCATATTCCCGATGCATATATGTTTCCAATAGTGTTGCTGGTGACGGCAGTCAAAAGATCATATCTCGATCAAATTTTGTTGACAATAATAGCCCCTCGACTATGGGGGTCATTTTCAATGGAATTGGTACTTTATATATCCAAAACTCTGTGTTTTCTTCAAACAAAAATACTCTGTTTTGCTCCACAAACACCAAAGGGTCACTGTATATCCTTAACTCATATATTTTTCATTCAGGACTTGTTCTTACTGGATATGTTAATACAGCTTCAAGCAATTCATTCACTTTCACTCCTACATTCAAATTTGAACATTTTGCTCATAATTATTGCCTTGCAGATTCCCCTATTACAATTCCATATCAACCTACATTCCATATCCCTAATTCTATAGGAAAAAGGGCCCTTTCAATCTTTATTGTGGCCCTGTTTTAATAAAGAATATGATGATCAAGGTATAATAGGGTTATTTGTAAACCTCCATGACACTTTTTCAGGGTAAAAAAATGGGTAATTTAACCGCAAGCAATTCATTAAAACATGAGTTGGTTTGGACCAATGAAACCTGCCAGGATAGTCAAGAAGGCATATGATGGCCTCACTGGTTTTAGTACTGCCGACGAAAGCAAAAAATCCGAGTTTATTGCTATAATTAACAAGAATTTTGGCCGCATGACCGAAATTTTGTATAAAAAGAAGGAGGGGGAGGAGGCTAGTAGTAGAGCTCTTCAATTGGTAACGGAAATCAGCCATACCGATTTTATAATGCTTGGTCTTCGAACACTCATACACCTTCCAGTAGAGCAAAGAAAGCAGTTTACCATCATCTTCACTGGATCTATTGCACATCAAACCGGATCAGAGTATCCGATAGCAATATATGTTCAAAGAAATCCAGAAGCGCTTGACATTCTTCTTCATTTCTATGATCACCCAGAATTGGCTGTTTCCGCTGGAGAGATGCTAAGACTATGTGCCCATCACCAATCCCTCGCCAAACAACTTCTTGCTCAAAATAGACTAGACATCCTGTTTTCTTATTTCGCCGTACCTCATTTTGATGTATCAGCAGATTCATTTGCCACATTTAGAGAACTAGTCTTGTATTCCCCTCAATCAGAGGAGTTTTTATCTTCTAACATTAAATACATAGTAGATAAACTTCATTCTACACTCGATCCAAATAACTACGCAGCTTGTCGTCAGACACTTAAGTTGATTGGAGAGATTATTGTCCAATCTGCAAGTTTCCAAGACTCATATTTAACAGAAGAAAAGAACTTGATTCAAATGATGAAGCTTATGGCTTCAACTTATAAGAATATTTCCATGGAAGCTTTTCATGTATTCAAATTGTTTGTGGCTAAAGAGGAGAAACCAGAACCAGTTATCAGAATTCTCAAAGCCAATTCTCAAAGATTAATCGATTTTATTAAGGACCTCTTAGAAGGTATCGAAGATAGCGAATTACAGAGAGAGAAGGAGTTCCTTATAGTGGAATTATCCGGATTATAGGTACCTCAATAAAAAGGATTTTTCTTGGAGACGTTTACAATGAGTGAATTACCCAATAAAATATCACAGCAAATAATCTCTCTAGGACACAACATTATATATTCCTCTGTTTGCAGAGAGAATTTCAATTCGATTTTTAAAAAGAAATCTTATGTTGTGATTAACGAATACGGAATTGATGTTTTTTCTTTTAAAACTCTTCAATATTTGGGATCATTAATGTGGATTAATATTAAAAATATTAAGCAAGTTGAAAATCAAGTTTGTTTAGAGTATTTATCAAAGAATGTTGTATTTCAACCAGATGAAGGAATTAATCAATTATATGGTGCTATTTTGCACGCAATTTTTCAGATACTACTACCATATGAGCTAAAAGGCATTGGAATTGAAAACATAAAAATTCCAAGGGTAATCAATTCAGATTTGGGAGCGTATATTCGGATCTCTTTGTTAACAATGAATGAAAATGTAATTATTTCTCCAAACACATTAGAAAAGTTTAAGAAAAATCTAGTTTTTTCAATAGAATCATTAAATTCATGGGATTTTGAAGATTCTGAATCACTTATTCCAATTTTATTTTCATCTTTGCCTCTTTGCTCGGCCATTAAATCAATATTCTTGAGAAAATTCAAAAATGAAAGCGTTTTTCGGTATTTATCTCAGTTCTCATCATATCTTAGCAGACTTCAATTTATAGATATTGATTCTCCTGTAGACACAGATTTTAATGATTTCATCAAAGTTTTTAGTGCCAATAAATCAAAAAGGCTGACAGGTATATCTTTTTCTAATTGCCAGTTTTCATCAGAGAATCTCGTGTCAATCACCAATCTGGTTTCACAATCGAAAATACATTCAATTGGCTTTCATAAAGCAATTTTAAATGATGCCATGCCATTTTTTTATAACAGTTTCTTTACCTCAAACGCAACATCAAATATTTGTGTTTTGAGTTTAGATGGAACCCGTAATATAAGCTTAGTGAAATTAATGCCCAGCATTAAACATATTAATGTTCTTTCTTTAGAAAATTGTGAACTTCAAGTTGATCATATTATTGCCAATATTAGCTCAAATGGATTGAATGATCTTCGTTCTCTTAACATAAGTTCTAATTCATGTGATCACCTGGCATATTCGGCTCTCTCTATTCCTTCTAGATTAGTATCTATCGTAGCAGCTAATATTAAATGGAGTGACTATTGTCTTAGGAATTTTTTAATTCTTGTATTCTCTCAGGCCAAGGGTAATTTGAAGCTATCATTATCCAACTCACATGCATCTGAAATCGAATGGGGACGAGTATTTGTTGAATTTTCAAAAAGCCAATTTGTACTTCTAAATTCATTATTTTGGGATTCTAATCCACTTCATGCTTCTTTATTTCAGTTTTTATCCAGAAACAAAGAATTTGAATACCTCTCAATGAATGAATGCTTCACGTACACAATTCCAACATCAATATCCGCATTAGTATGGTTTTTGGAAAGATCTGAATCATTGAAATTTTTAGTTCTTCGTGGGAGCAAAATTAAATTTATTGGCAATTTGATTAGTTCCATCATTAAGGTTGTGATGACCAAAACAGCACTTATTCATTTTGATATCAGTTTTAATTCTATTGGTGATGAAGGATTAAAAGTATTAGAATTATTATACCCAAAACCATCTAATTTGAAAGTTATTGATTTTGATGGTTCAAAACCATCATCATATACATCTTTGAGCAATCTTTTATTTCAAGCTATTGAACACCCCAATATTTGCACAAGTTTCCCGAAAATTGATATAGAGGATTTGCATATCAGTGGTAAAATAAGTGATTGTGAAAAGTCTTCTTTATATCAAAAATTTGGAAAACATACTAAAATTGAAGACATAACAGATCCGAATTATCCTACCCCAGCAACATCACCTTATTTTAGTCCTTTCCATGTTTTCATTAATAGTTTTTCATCAAAGTTTCCCCAATATCTTGATGAATGCGCAATATCTGAGTTAAAAATGCTTCCTGATAAGCCATTTATATCCACAAAAGTACCCCAAGTATTTATTGGGAATAGGAAGCATGCAGATACCCTTAAGCCATTCAAGAAACCTATGATTCAATCAGTTGATTTGTTCGAAATCGATCAATTACCAATTATCCCGGAAAATTCAATCGAAAAACCTGCCCTCATACAAGAGGTTGCTCCCCCTCCTCATGAAATTGTTCCTGAGAACCAGGAAGATCAGAGAACGCCAAAGAAAAAAACGAAAAAGAGGAGGAGAACTTCTGTTAAGTCCCCATTCGTTCCTCAAATTCCTCGACCATTGAGAGATGATTTTGATACACTCATCGTGACTCGAAATGAAATGGAAGAATTGCCCAAGCCACCAACTCCTAAGCAGATTATAATCCCACCCCCTTTCTTGCCACCAAAACCCATTGCATTACCGAAGAAAAGAACTCTATTCATTGATCCAAGTGACACAATGACTGATGAAATGGTTCATTCACCCATCCAAATGAAAAAAGAAAACAATTTCCGATATTTGGATACCTTTGATGAGGAGCAAAATGACCTTGGTACCTATCCTAGGTTAATTCGCTTGAAGAATCATTAAATGACTAGCACTATAGAAGAAGAAACTTTGCCAATTCAGTTCTCTCAACATGTTAAAGTTAATTTTAAGCGGGAAATATACTCATTGATACTTGTTTTTCTAGTGATATGCTCCTTTTTTATATATACCATTGGTAATTTTAATAATTCGTCATTAACTCAGACAATTTATGGGAATTATCGAAATCAAAGCGATGGAACATTATACTATATTATTTCCCTCCCTAAACCTCCACAATATCACCACCATTGGGCATTATACTTAGATATGGAAGTTAATAATGGTCTGGATTCAAATGTTTTCAGTATTGATGCTATTTTTAGTTCTAAACAAGGAAAAAATAAGATTAAAGAAACCAGAAACAGTATTCCATCGGTTTCAAGCGGGGTTGCTGAATTACTTAAGACAGAGATCCCAAGGCAGGGTTTATATTTTATTCAGCTATTAATAACAGGGAATGTATCTCAAATAATTTCATTAAAAGCCATTTTGATAGAGAGTTCGAGAGATTATTCTAATTTCTCGAAAGTTGTTCAAAGAAGGGCCTTTTATTTAGCAGTGATTGTATTTTCAATATACTTGGTAGCATTCGCATCAGTTGGAAAGCAATCTATTAAGGTTTCACATTTTTTTGTTTTATTGTCATTGCTCCTCTCTGTATTTGCAACATATCCAGATGTAACATTCAAAACGGGCGTTACTAAGCCGTATTGTGCTTCCTTAATTGTCAGAGGTGCATTTTCTGGTCTTAATCTTGTGGCCTTGTTTGCAATATCATATTCCATTATTGGAGGAGAGACAGTTGTTGCATCTTTAATAATTGCATGTGTATTTGTTCTATCTGAAGCCATGAGGTACCTTACATCAGATACTTCTATTTTGTCTGAGATTTTTGAAAATAATGGTATTATTTGGGTGTTTTTCTTTTCTATATCCATTTTAACAAAGGTGTCTATAATATTAATGATTATAAATCACCTATTTTTCGCATTTAAGAAGTTTAATGGGAAGAATCGCCAAAGTATTGCCTTCTATTTATTCTTTGCTACAATATCAATTATTCCTCGTTTGATGCATCTCTTCTATTTGGCAATGTATCCCATTGTTAATTATTTATTTGAGTATTTCTGTGAAATGGTCTCTGGTTTGATTTCATCAGTAGTTATGGCCATATTGTTTTGGCCTCAGTATTCCAACCAATCTGAGAGATCAGATAGCCAGCATCTTATCGAAGAAAAGTTCCAGATTTCACGCGATCCATCATTGGTGTCATTTGATCATTTATCTGATTCAGAAGAAAAAAAATCGTGATTTTTAGAGTTGATCAATGATATCCTGAAGAGGCTGCATTTGCTCTGGAGGGATCATTTTGAATTCTTGAGAAAAGAATATGAAATGCCTGAAAGAGGTATTGAGCTGTTCATCAATCCCAAGCCTCTTGATGTCATCAAGGTGATGATGGTATATATGTGCATATATACGGAATAATCGCTTAAATATGTTTTTCATTACATTCATGATATCTTTTGGATAAGAAACAGAGGGATCAGATGGAAAAACCTTATCATTATTCAGTAATGAATCAGTCCATTCCATTACATTGGAAATATATGCTTTAGCACACAGCATTGTTGGTTTCTTATACTCATCAGCATCTTGCCACATGTACTTGAAAGCGTGCCCAGCACTCATTTCAGGACAGGTTTCTTCGGTGCAATGTTCCTGAACTGGAGCGTAAAGAATAGACAATTGATTAAAGAAATCAACTATGGCAACAGCAATCCAGTCATTTAGATTCTCACCAGGTGGAAGTTTGACACCTGTTCTAACATCAACTACAGAAAGTGTCTCATGACGAATTTGAATCAGTTTGGCATTACGGTGCTCAGAGGGAACATTCTTAACAGGTCTAAAGGTACCTTTATCACGGCTACTACGAATTAGAAACAAAAACATACAACCAAGAAAACATTCTTTTTTATATGAAAAATTCAAAATTTTCTTAACATGTAAACGTATCAATTATTTTATGAATTTACATTATTTATTTCTGGTATAAAGCTTGTGGTTGAAGTAGGGTATTTAGCGAATACACCAATGAAGAGCGGGTCTGCTGCTTTGATGAAATCCCAATTCTCGAAGTCCAGAGATATTGACGGTTTTGACCGGTTTACGTTACCCCAGTCACACTTGTCGAACCTGCAGAAGTGCCTTTGATGTGAGGGCACTTCGTTAAGCATTATGTAGAATTCTGTTGTTAATGGATCGAAGTTCAAGAAGTTGAATGTAAGAGAGGTTCCAGGGGACCAGCTTGGAAGTGCAATCCTGAAATATGACCAGGCATTACGTTTCATTGGTGGTACAGTGACGATTTCATTGACTAGTGCTGGCGGGATATCATATTGGCATAAGGGACCAATATTGACCCCAATACAATGACAGTGATACCCTACACATCTTCCTTTGTTCTGGCACTGTTTAGGGCATATTTGAGGCAGTGTGGACTTTTTCTTTGGGGGGTATATACTTACTTGCGTCTGTGTTATGTGCCCTAGTGCAACTAATGTGTATTTCACAGACTCCACAAATTCGAAATCATCAGCAATTATATATATGCAATAATGATGACCTTTTGAGACATTAAACGATGTTTTAAGATTGTTATTCCATACATCATTTTCAAGTTCATCATCTGGCCCAGAGTTTGCAGTATAAATTATTGTTGAATCATGATTTGACTGAATAAGCATGACAATCTGTGCTGTTAAAGGTCTTGTGGACATGGGATCCCTAGGAGGGTCTAACCATGATATAGCAATAGAGATTTCTTCATTTGCTTGGCAGGAAAACTCAATGGTGTGATATGTTCCAGAATTTAAAAGAACATCTTGTTGACAAAATGAGAATTTCTTAATAAGATCTTCTAAATTGGGAATTCCAAAACCAAATCCAGGAGCTATTGAGTCAGATTTGTGCAATATAGGATGATAAGAAGAAGCAATTAATGACGACTTAATGAATGTTGATGACATGTTTATATTCTTCTTTTCCTTGAAGTATTGGGATAATAATAAAACATCTGCTGCAATTATTGCAGAAGAGACAGATGATCCACTTTTTGAAGTCAAACCTTTCATTCCACATGATTCATTTCTTGATACATGTGCTTTAGGCCCAATAATTGGACCACCAGGCGCTACAAGCTCAGGTTTAATACGGTTAGAATATAGTGTTGTTTTTGATGATTCAGGCAACACTCCAAAAAATTGATCATGGCGATTGGAAGATACATCAGCAGGGACAACAGACAATTCAAGGTTTTCAGTAAAAGGTTCCCTCCATTTTTGAGGTAGACGAATCACTGGAATGTCATATCTCTTCCTTATTTCATTGTCATGAAAAACCAACATCAAAGAACACTGATCATCTTTTTCATTCTCATCATCCAAAACACAGGCAGACTGCCTTTCTTCATCAATGACCATATGTAAATACTTTGAAGCCAAGTTTGAAGAATTATACAAAGGTGTACCTTTTTCATCACAGTATCCTACAATAGGACGATCCATTCCACTAGGATAAACGAAAACAGGAGCATTAGGATATAATGCTGATGCTGAAATCATACTAGAGTATATTCCACCAATAGTTAAAACATTTTTCGCATCGGCAGGGGTGTTAGTAATTTCATTAGAGTCCCCTTCGTTTGGAAATATCATTATTGTCTCGGGATTATTAAACGCAATTGAGTCAATTAAATATGTTAATAATGGTTGTTTGGATATTGTCCAAGAATTCAATTGAACAGGGCATTTCAAAAGCTGGGCAACTCTCACTAATTCAGTAATATTTTGGGGAAGGTATAAGCTACCATTTTTCTCAATGTCGCTGAAAACTATTCTTGAACCGGAAGCGATCCCATCATACAACGAGGCTTCTCTCGAGCAGTTTGTTTTTCCTGCAATAATCCCTGCTATGAATGTTCCATGCCCCGATTCATTATCAGCATAATCACCATATGGCATATAGAATTTAATTTTGCGATGGTTCAAATTATCACTATCAATAGCATGAGATTTCATATGATCAAAGAGCCAAGGAGACATAGTATCTATTCCTGTATCTGCAATAGCTACACATTGACCTTTTCCATCAATTCCAGATAAATAAGGCAATCCTTTAATATCATATGACGAAAGAGATGGATGCCATATACTTCGATTCTTTGTGTGTGTCAAGTGCCGGTTGAATCTTGTATGAAAAACAACATCATTTAAAACAGGCTCAAAAAACCGAATGCATTTGGTTTTTGCTAATAAATGGACAGAATCCTCACTAATCCTTACCACAAACAATGGTGGAGATGAAGACACTACTTCTCCTGGAATTTTGCAATCATTAGTCGATAAAACATAATAGTTATTAGATTTTATACTACTAAATGATGCAAAGCTCTTGTCTTTTGATGAAATTTTGGATAACCATATCCCATACTCTTTTTGAATAATTTTTGCATCTTTAGAGGAAATATAAGCACTATAATATCCATTTCCAATCGATTGAATCGATACCATTTTGAACCTTTGAGTTATTTCAACAAAATCATTATGATCTTGAAACCTGATATAATACCAGGAATTTTCATGTTTTGAGATTTTAATTTTACCATTGTCATCAAGTATAATACCGTTTCTAAGCTTAAGAGCATGAATCAAAACTATGAATAGAGAAGTGCACATTAATTCTTGTAGTGATTGTGACATTCTCAAAGACACCTTGATCAGGTACTTTGAGTCCAAACATAATGAAGTAATCAACATATTTATTTTTCAAAGTTTGAATGAGCATGAACATAATTAGTGGGGTCTCATTTGATGATTCATCATGAAAAAATCAAATATTAATCAATCTTATTTATTCAGCTTCTTCAACAAGTCTAATAAGTTTCTCTTCAAGGTTTTCTATTTGCAAAGAGTATTCGCCAATATTCATCCTATCAATGGACTCGATAACTTCTGTAACATCAGTATGAACAGGGAAAACTATTGCTGTTCCATCTTTCCCATATTTTGCCTCATTTATTATCGACTTAACTTGACTAAAAACACTCTCCTTAACATCATCATGAGGTATGAGTAAGTAGCCACAGTTTGTTTGATCTCGAAGCTCGCCTGGGGTTCCATAAAACATAAACTGACCAGATTTGAGGACAAATATCCTTGAGCAGACTGCTTCTGCTTCTTCAAGAGCATGTGATGATATCAATGATGTTACACCCTTGAATGATCCAAGTGTTTTCCATATTATTTTCCGACTTTGAACATCCACACCAGCTGTGGGTTCATCAAGAATCAATATCTTTGGTCTTTGCAACAAAGAGATTGCGATACAAAGTTTTCTTTTTTCTCCACCTGATAATCCTAAAGACCTACAGTCAATTTGATTAGTCAACTGCAAAGCACTGGTAAAGTAATCAATATCACTGTCAAGGATTCCGGATTTGATACCACGAAGGGTTCCAAAGAAATGCAAGTGCTCACCAACTGTAAGTTCATCAAACAGTACATTATCTTGAGCGACATACCCTAAACAAGAATATAGCTTCGAAAAATCACTTAAAACATCCTCATTATATAACATCAAAGACCCTTCGTCTAATTGTATTGACCCAGTCATGCAATTAAATAAAGTTGATTTTCCACTTCCATTTGGTCCTATTAAAATGATAACTTCTCCTTCTTTGATTGAAGTTGAAATACCATCCAGAGCGACTGTTGTGGTTTCTCCATGGTAGGTCTTTTTCAAATTATTCAATTCCAATATAACGTCTCCCATTAAAGAAACTTTATTATCCTCATCATCACCAAATAATGATTTCCATTTTTTCAAATTAAAGAAATTCTTCCACCCAAGTGGAGGGTATCCAACAAATCTGCTGGCACAAAGTGCAAAAAGAATTAAAAGGAAGAGATTAATTGCTATGTTAATCAACTGACAAATAATAACATCCAATAAAGAATATGGATATGAATTTGATGCAACAATTTTGATTCTATCCCATGTCATTCCTCCATAAAATGATTTCATGTTTGAAAACAAAAGAAATGAGCCATGCAACCCCCCATTTGGGAGAAGAAGCATAATCAATTTCATTGTACTTGTAGGAACACTATCTTTGAGAAGAAACACTACCATAACACCAGCTTCCAGCAGAACTGAGATCATGGTATGGGCGGCATATACACCATCAGATTTAATCAAAGTTCCTGTTGCAAAATTTAATAACCAAAATCCAATCGAGAACAAAAGAATAGGAATTAGAACTAGGAAGAAATTGGCTCCACTTGTTGATTTTGAAACAGAGCAAACTCCAAATGCTGTTACTAAAGACATTGGTATATGATCAACAATTCCAATTAGTGTAAGCGTAACAAATAGAACAAGATCTGGCATTTTGTTCAATTTGCATTGGAATAATATCTTTTTTTGCCCCAGAGAAAAGTAAAACTGAACAAGCCTTGCAGAAATAAGCATGAAGCCTACATACACAAAAAGAACAGTTACAGAATCCAGAGATACTTCCGAATTAAGGCTCAAATGAGGAAATCCCATAAAAGAAAGATTGAAATTGACAACTTTTCCCATTGCATTGATCAGAATTTCTGAAGCAGAATTGATTGCTGCAGACTCAGGAAGACTGTTTGAAACAACCCTAGCTTTTGTTACATTGTTCTCGTTGAATTGGTCAATTGTGTATCCAAGACCATAGTCAAAAGTCAACCCCATTTCAGTTGAATAGTCATCAATTTGATTATATATACGAAATTGACGAGCCCCATATTGTGTTTGAGTATATATATCGTTAGTTAGGGTATTATTTGGAGAAAGTGCAAGATTAAACACACCCGGTTGGGCGGCAATGGCGTTTATAACAGAGCTTCCATTAAACATTGGCGAAGGAGTAGGTTCCATTACAGCCTTAATCTGGGAAAACTGCCCCATATCATTGCCCAAGTACACTAGTGCTATTGCCGCTGAAAGAATATAAATAAAAAGAAAACTGGAATCCCTTGACCGGATAATGAAATTCACCCTTATAAAGGCAGACATAGATTCCCAGAACGTGGCTTTTGTCCCTTCTGGAATTTCACTCGGGCCCTGTGGACGAGAGGACAACGCGTTCATTTCAAATTGTCGTTGAAAGATTATCAAAAACTTGAATAAATCTTGATTGTCCCTTTCAAAATATCGCCAAGACACACAAATTGATTTCACAAAATTTTATTCATTATATGGGCGACAGCTTATGGCATATCATGAAGCGCCGTGCGTTGGTCAACATCAGATCTACAATGTCTCTTTTTAAGTTGCTAGTTCCTATATTAGCCTTTGGGTCAATGGCTGTTTTGATGGAGTTTGTGATAAAGGTGAAGGATGATTTAAATAGGCCAGCATCGAGTTTCAACGATTTTAGGGTAGTTAACATATCATACGCGATGGTATATGATCAATCTCTTGAAAGCGATCCATTTTTGCAGAAGCTTAAGAATGCTACCCGAGATCAGATTTATCTTGACACAGGCAAGGAGCCAAACTATCTCTATTTCCATAACATTTCCGAAATGAATAAAAAGGTCTATGATACAATGTCAAGTGTTGATATGAATATAGCAATAGGATATGCAATTGATAGTTCCTTAACGAGCAATTTTATTCCTCTCACATTGTTATATAATGACACCAAAATAACTGGAAATCCAGGATTAGGGAAGTCCCTTGAGCAGATGCATCGAGCTATCTGGACAGCTTTAGGACTTGGGAGTTTTGATCTTCGGAGTATTCCTCTTGTAAGCAAGTATGCCTCCTTAAGCATTGTTAGACAATCAGGAATGTTTATTCTTTATGCTCTTCTCTCAGTTTGTAACTTCTTTGTTACACCGGCAATTGAAGACATTAAAAAAGAAAAAAGGGCATATATGAGGTCCTGCAAATTATCTCTTTTCAAGTATTGGTTGGGTTGTTTTATTGTTGATTATTTGTTATGGGCCCTTTCTTCAGTGGCTGTTTGGGCGGCATTTATACTGATGAAATCTGCTGCATTTGAGAATCATAAGTATATTTATCTTTATGGCTTACTTGTTAATGGTATTTCAATAACCCTAGCAACCTACTGTCTATGCTTCTTATTTGATGATCCTGATTCAGGAACCACATACCTAATGCTTTTACAAGAGCTTCCAATTTTTATTGCTATCAGTATATTCGAAGCATTTAGTGAAGAGGGAAAAAGGAAAAAGGCTTGGATTTTATCAGCTTATCCACCAACAAATGTATATGAGTTCTTTGTGTATTTGGTTAGTTTTAATGGTAATTTTGCTGATTTATGGTCGGATTCCAAAGCTCAACCATACATGTTCATGATGATTGCAAATATACCCCTTTATTGTTTGATTCTTTGGCTTATTGAGAAATCTAGTGAGTCATCTGCTATCAGAAATGCAGAATCATCTTTTCAAGAGTACCATGAGTTATTCCAAAAGATTAAAGCAAGGCATCATATAACAACAGAATCCTTACAGGAGGAAGAGAGGATATCTCAATCAGATCCATCAGATTATGCAATAAGAATATCCAATGTCTGTAAAATCTATTTTGATACATTAGAAAATCCAATCCCTGCCGTCAATTATGTTTCATTAGGTGTGAAAAAAGGGGAGCTTTATGGGTTCCTTGGTGCAAATGGTGCAGGAAAAACGACACTAATGAAGATGATGACAGGAATCATTCCAATGAGCTTTGGTGATATTCATATTAATGGTGAATCAATAAAAGAATCCACAAAACCACTCTTAGCATTGTGTCCCCAGTTTAATACACATTTAACAGATGAGCTTACTATTTTGGAACACATTGATCTCTTTGGTTCATTATTTGAGTTATCACAAGGAGAGATTGATTCTGCTAAAAATGAAATGATCCCAATGTTAGGTCTTGAGGAACACCAAAACAAGATCATCAAAGAGCTCTCTGGAGGTAACGCAAGAAAATTAGCAATAATCATTGCTTTTATGGCTCCAACAGATGTTATCCTTCTTGATGAACCAACCTCATCTCTTGATCCAGTATCAAGGAGGAAGGTTCATGATTTGATATCTCATTACAAAGGAAAGAAGACATTTCTCCTATGCACCCACCTTCTTGATGAAGCAGAATTACTATGTGAGAAAATCTCAATGATGATTAATGGGTGTATATTTACCATTGGGACTCCACAGTACCTGTCTGGAAAGTTTGGAACCGAATGGAGATTGGATATCCAGCTTGAAGATGATTCACCAGATACAATTACTAAAGTTAACCATTTCATTGAGAAAAACATACCAGAATCCAAGTTAACCATTAAGAGAATGCTCAATATGTTATATTCAGTGCCATCAAGTTCAACAAGGCTCTCATCATTATTCAGAATGCTTAAAGATAACCAAGCATCTGTGGGAATCAAGAGTTTCACATGCTCATCTTCCACACTTGAAAAGGTTTTCTTGGAGTTAATCGTTTTAGCGGATCAACTTGCGAAAGTTGAAGAATCCACTGATGAAGAAGTAAACCTGGTAGTATAGATCAAACTCAAATTTATTTTCATATTGTGCCCTCCATAAGTTTGGCCCTAATCTCGTCGAGAGAAAGAGGCTTATTTGCCTCAAAAAGCTTTGGCTGAGCAGTTAAATCAGCGGGTTTAACAGGGGGTTGTTTTGGACCGGAAGAAACCTCTGGTTTTTCTTCAGGATTAGCGGGTTTATTCTCAGGAGGAACGGCTTGGTATTGATTCATTGCTTTTGTTCCAACATCAGTCATAATTTGTGTAATAGTGGTTTCAATTTGAGTTAATGCAAATAGTGCATTTGTTGGTGTAACAGTGGATTTTTCATCTGGAGATTCTGTCCAAGAGCATCCGAGAAGGTTAAATAACTCCTCTATCTCGCTATAAATAGCAGAAAATTCTGTTTCGCTTTTAACCTTTTCGACCTCTATTTCTTCTAATTGTTTCTGATATTCAGATATCTCTTCTGTAAGTTGTGTCAACTCTGCTGATTGTTCTATCTCATTGGCATGTGATTTAGAGAGTATAGCATCCCTTTGGTTTTCTAATGATAAAATCTCCTCTTGCAACTTTGTTCTTGTTGCACCATGTTCAACTACAAAATTAAACAAGGAAAAATTCTCTCTCTCAAGTTTTTCAGCTTCAGAAAATAGTTGATCAACTGTCTTCATCTGAAGAAGCTCTAAAGTTTTGTTGATCTTTCCCTGATACTCTTCTGTATATTTGTTAAGTTCATCAGGGGCATCATTGGAATTACCAACTTGGCTACTGATTGATGGAACTGATTGCTGCTGATCATGTGGACGATTTGATGCCATTCTTTGCCCTTCAATTGTTTGATTAAGGCGTTCCATTTCTTTTTCATAATTCATTAAATCTTCTTTTTCAGTAGTCTTCAAGGCAACAAGTTCCATCTTCATTCTATCTCTCTCTGAATATGCTTCATTGGATTCAGTTATCAAATCAGCCATTTCTTTATCAAGCTTCTTCCTTTCATTTTCGGCGTTTCGAATAACCTCTCTAAAGGTAAACCTGTCTTTCCTAAGTTCATCAATTTGAGCCCGCTTTTCAGATAGTTTAGTTAGGTTTTGATTATATCTAACCAAAGCTTTATCAAGACGGTTTTCCATTGTTCTGATTCTGGCTTGAATTTCTTCATTTTCATGTGACTGCGCAAAAATACCACCAGCTTTAGACCTTGCTTTCGAGACTTCGTCTTCTAAAACTCTCCTTTTTTGATCTTGAGCCGAAAAATCAGCAGATAAAACTCCGAGTTTGTTTGACAGGTTCTTTTCTTGCGTCTTCAAGCGATTTAAATCCTCACTTGTGTCATGAGCAGATAATGACTGATCAATAGCAGCAATCTGCGCTTCATATTCTGTTATCTCATTTCTAAGGGTTTCGTTCGACTGTTTTTGTTTATGAATAGCCCTTTGCTGCTTACGTACAGCATTAAGAATTTCATCTTGTGGGAACTTCATCATACGAAGCTTATTTCGGAGCTCTTGAACCTCAGCAGGGTTTTCCATTAATAACTAAAAAAACGAACAAAAAACCGCTGAAAAGTGGTTAGTTTACATAAATTTACACTAATTTATATCAATATCAGTCTAAGCATTTTCTACCTCAAAGTCGAGGAAGAAGTGAAACAGGTATCTAGACGCAACTAGAATTAACAGGGTAGAAATAATAAAAAAAGCAAACTTTTTGTCGTTTCGCTTCATTGTCTTGAATTTTGACAAGTTTTCCTCAATCATGTGAATGTGCTCTACCATTTCGGCTTCTTTTGATTGACTTTCGACTATTTTACCCTCAGTTGAGGATGAATCTTCTTCGCTCATTGGTCAAAAATAATAAACGTATATGTAATGGATGAAGAAAAAACTTGTTTTGAGTATTCTCCATATATTATCCTTCTTATATCTCTATTTTTAGTGTTCCACTATCGTAAAAGTGGCGATATGGAGCCATTTGATTTTAAAAATCACTCAGAATATTGTTTTGCCACATTAACAACACCAGCATTTGCGATGGGCGCGGTTGCACTGGGCCACACTCTTCGAAAGCATCATGGAAACAAGTATGATTTAGTTTGTCTTGTCACTTATGATGTAAACTCGACTTGGAGACAGATATTATCCCAATGGTGGATAGTAATTGAAATCAAAGAGTTTATTCCATTTATGGGTTTCAGAAGATCATGGTCTAAAATTCATTTATGGAGGCTTTCGAATTATAAAAAAGTTGTATATATTGACACTGATATTCTCATTTTTGGGACATTGGATGAGCTATTTGGTTATAGCCAGCTTTCATGTGTTCCTGATATCACTCCTCCCCAAATTTGTAATACAGGTGTGCTTGTTTTGGAGCCCAAAGAAGGAATAATTGATAGAATGAAGCACGAACTATACTATAACAGAAAAGTTCATGGAATTGGTGATCAAGGTTTTATTAATTCGTTTTTTTCATCATTCAATCCACTTCCATCTGTCTATAACCTGCCAAGAGTGTCCGGAACTGCTCTGATGGATGTTTATCATAAAAACAAAACAAAGGCCATCCATTTTGTATGTAAAAAACCATGGAAATGTGGAAGAGAGGGAATGTCATATTGCGGATGTGGATTTCCAGAATTTAACAAAGTGTGGTGGGATGTTTGGGATGAGGCTTGCCATGGAAATAAATGTATTGAATCATGGAAGGAAAACAAGTATCTTTCATAGATGACAGTCTGGCATAAATAAACAAATATTGTTTTTACATTTACAAAAGCCGATCAAACTAAATTCAATTTCATTGATTTAATGTTTGAGGCCCATAATCCCCCCAATAATCCAAAAGCCCAATCATACATAATCAAAAACGAGGATTTGGAGATTTTTCATAAGATAGGAACTGGTGGATTCGGAGAAGTTTATGTTGGAAAGTACAAGCCAAAGAATTTAGATGTTGCAATAAAAAGGCTTTTAACAAATGAGATCTCCAAAGAATTTTGGGATGAAATTGAATTGCAGTTATCTTTAATGAATAGATTTATTTTGCAATTCGTTGGTTTTACATCAACTCCACCCTATTGTATTGTAACAGAGTTCATGCCAAATGGATCACTATATAGTGCACTGCATGAAACCAGTAGCAAAAATATTCTTTCAGCCACAGATCTAACAATTATTGCTTATTGTATTGCATCAGGCATGGACTATTTACATTCTAAGCGTATTATTCACAGAGATTTAAAATCTTTGAACGTTTTACTTGATTCCCACTTCCTTCCTAGGATTTGTGACTTTGGATTATCCTCATTTGGGGAATGCCAAACCAATCCAAATGTTGGAACCGCAGCAATTATGGCACCTGAAATTCTCAAAAATGATATTGTTGATTTTCCATCGGATGTGTTCAGCTTTGGTATGATTCTTTGGGAAATGAGTACAAGAAATATTCCCTTTTCGGATAATGATCCTCATCAAATAGTTTATATGATTTCGAGGGGAATAAGACCAACAATCCCAGATGATACACCAGAGAGACTCTCTCAAACAATATCAATGTGTTGGAATCAAGATCCAGCTCAAAGACCAACATTCTTTGAAATATCTGAGGGATTTTTATCTGGCAAGCTATTCTTCAAGGGGACAGTGAATGAATCGGTAAGTACATTTTTCTCAAGTTTCGGATTTGGAAAATCCTTTCATCGAACATCTTCAGCTCCCCAGATGAAGCCTCCATTCCCAACTGTCCCACCAAGACCTTCCCCTTTGCTAATTGCCCATTCTCCTTCTGGTTTTCAATTTGAATTTGATACCATGTCTATTGAGGAATTAACAGAATCATTGAATCATGTTGATAATCCGAAGTTTGAGTTAGCCATTGATTTTATTGAAGAGCACAATTCTGTTGTATTAGAATTTGGACAATCTTTCTGGTCCATCTTTTTGCCACTTATCATTTCTGCCCCTCCACAGTTTATCCCACGAATAATCAAGCTTCTTATCATTGGCGCGAGAAATTCCTCAGTTTTTAACCATATTCACAATGTTCCTGATCTCTATAATTATTTGACCCCAGAATCATTAGATTTCTTTTTATACATTGTATCTAATCAACCTTCAATGATAGAAAAGACCCTAATTTTGCATCTTCAGGTTCTTGCGCTCAAATCATCTCCTGAGATCAGATCAAAAACCATAATATTACTCTGTAACATACTTAAGTTTGGAAAAGAGCCAGAATTGAAAAAAGAAGTAATTATGTTCCTATTAAATGCAATGGATAAATATATCGATTTGAATTGTGGCCATATTGTTGCAAAATCCATAGCAAACTTTCGAATTCATGCCAATATGAGTATTGATGAAATCCTTCCATTAGGAATAAAGATGGTTTCCTCTAACATATCTGAAAACATCATTGCTGGATATCAGATTCTATTATCAAATGAGTCAAAAATGGATTGTTTAGAGATTGGCAATTGCTATAAACATATGCTCAGAAGTGAGTCTCCAATACGAGATTATGCTATTGAATATGTTAGGAGGAATATCAATTCTAAAGATATTGAACTCGTATCTGATATCGCTCTTGCACTAATCAAATCTTATGAGGTTAGACAGACCAAGAGAGCCGAATTGCTTTTATGCCATCTAGCAGACCAAGCAGATATATCTCATTTATTCTTCCGAGAAGTTGTCAATACTGCTCTATTTTGCATTTCAAATGATTCAGCTTCTGGATTACTAACAGTTGTGTTTTTGTTACTAAGAATGGACAAAAAGTTTTTCACTAATCATCCGTTTTTTGCTCGGTATATGTTCTCAGTTATTAAGTATAGTTCTGATGAAGGGTTTGCTGCTGCATGCACAATTCTACAATCCTTGAATCTAGACAACGATTCATTGGAAATATTCAACACGAATGGCGTAGTTTCAATTCTTTGTCTAAGAATTGCAGGTTGTAATAATACTAAGGTGCTTGAGTATGCAATTTCTGCTCTTCTTGTTTTTGCTCCAAAGATTTTTACACCTTATTATAAAAACGCTGTCATGGCTCTCATACCATTCTTGAATTTTCCTCTAGGGCTTACTAACAAAATAGAAGAACTATTTAGGATCCTCAAAGAATTCCCTGATATATGTCAGTATATGCAAGAAAAAGGGATCATGAATAAATAAATTGTTATTTACGTTGTAAAGTCATTTCCGATAAAATATACTTTTCAATATTCAATTAAACCGTCCAACATTGACTTTAAATGGATCTTCTAAATCGTGACAATACCTGCGGTTGGTCGTTGCTTACCGTAGTATCAAGGGGAAGCTCAATTATTGCAGAAATTCAGCGGCTCAGCCAGTATATCCCAGAAGATTTTCTTCAGCCCAAAATTAAGCCAACATCACCCTATTCTCGAATTTTATTTGATTACGAGTTTTTTGGGCGGGAAATTGAGATAGATAATATGATAGAAAAAGATCCTGAACTTAGAGAACTAAACGATGAATGTAGAGAGACTCATATCGACATTGTTAATCGATTTTGCAAGTTATTCGAATCTATAGTGAGATATATCGTTGATTTTCAAAATTATTTGAGCCAACTTGATCAGCATGTTTTTCTTCAAATGTCAATTGAATCACTTCTTAATGATACAGAAGGAAAACAATTATTAGGCGAAGCATTGTATTTATATGGTGTTATGCTTCTTCAATTAGATTATCATATTCCTGGTATTGCCAGAGAGAGATTACTTGTAGCTTTTAATCGTTGGAGAGGCTCTTCAATGCTTCAAAACTATTCTAAAGTTTGTGAAGTTTGTCGTTCTACTGGTTTTATTCAAGGAAAAGACATCCCCCCATCTTATCCATTGGAATATCTCAATAGGATTAAGATACATGAAGAGTTTGTTAACTCTTTAATAGGTCGATACCGCAATGATGATGTTTATTTAATGATGTCAAATTATCCAGATGCTGAGCATAGATCAGTTGCCCTTGGAACCCAAGCTCAAATGCTTTTTGTTATATTATTCTTTTCTCCAGATACACTTCAAAACAATGATTTTATTTTAAGAGAGATTGTTGACAAATTTTTCTTCGATAATTGGAATGTCCCCTATTTCATGGGATTCACATTCGATCTATCCATTATTTGGAAACCTTTTAAAGCCGCAAGGACAGCTATTGAAAACACAATGAAATCCAATGCTACCAGATATTACAACAGAAACTTTGAAATGATGCCCAAATTCCATCAAAAGATCAAGGAAGTACTCTCTGATGGATTCACCAAAACTGAACAACTTCTTGATGGAATTAATAATTATGTTAAGTTATGTAGAGACTCAAACGTTGTTTTAAGGTTCATGATTTTACACACAAGGCAACCAGGTAAGAAGATTCCTTTTCCATGTGACAGAGATTTATTACTTGCGTTTTTGTTGGATCTTGCGCAGTTTGAATTCGAGCTTAAGAATGCTCTAGAACACGCCCTTGATACTAAACCAGAACTATGGGCAGAGCAACAACAATTGGCTGTTAACCTTCTTAGAGAATTAGCATTGTCATTTAGTGGGACTTTATCTCTTTCATCTCTTCAAAAAGATGAGAATTTACAAAAATGGTTCGAAAATATGGCAAACGAGATCGGAAATCTTCAAATGATAAACACAGTTAATAATGTTCAACGAATATTCCAATTGTCGTCTGCTTTTGAAAAGGTAATGCAATTTCATCAAATTAGTGGAAGCGTTTTTATCAAAGAAAGCGTTTCAAGGGTTAATAATAATGTTAAAACATTAGCTAGATTATTAAATATCGATGAAAGATATACTCCATTAATAGGTACATTATCTGACTTTGGATATGGATTTGCAGCAATCTATTCATTTGTTCCATTGATGCAAGACCGAATTAAAGCAGATCCATTTTCCGTTCTGAAATTGAGAGCCACGTTTTTGAAAATGACATCATTACTGGATCTTCGATTAGTTAGAATTATTCAAAATGAATCTTCTGATGTCGAAAGTGTCTCAAATCATTATTCTTCTTTGATAGTTGATTTTGTAAGAGGCGTTCTAGAAATCGTTCCTATATCCATTTTCAGTGTACTCGATAAGATAATTGATTTAAGAACCAATATTATCAAAGAGCTTCCAAACAGAATCGAAAGGGCTCAATTGAAACAATTTGCACAGCTTGAAGAACGAGCTAAGCTTGCTTCATTGACAAAAGAGATTTCCATTCTTACAAGCGGTGTGTTGGCGATGAAAACCACTTTGATGGGCGTTATTACGGTTGATCCAAAACAAATGCTAGAAGAGGGCATCAGGAAACAGTTAGTCAGTAAGATTATTGATGTTTTATATAAGTCTTTGATCCCTGTTAAGCAAACCAAACCCATCGACACTCAAGGCTTTATTAAACTTATTGAAGGCGTTGGAAGATCATTAGATGGAATTCGTTCATCATTTGAGTATATGGGTGACTATGTGAATATTGATGGTTTAAGGATCTGGCATCACGAATATTTAAGAATAATGTGTTTCTTAGCTGAGCAAGAAGCAAATAGATTCCTCAAGAAAAAGCTTCTTGGTTGGCAAAGTGAATACCAATCCAAAGTAGCTCCAATTGTTTTACCAAAAATTGATGGCAGATTTACTACATGTTTGGGTTCTTTGACAATTAATCTCATTGAACTGACAAGACACGAGTCAGCAGTATATTGTGGGATTACCGGAGGGTGGCTCCAGCCAAGTACAGGAGAAGAAATATTAGGAACAAAAACTATTAATAAGATGTGTAGTGCAATTGGAATCGAAGGAACATCAGCAATTAATGAATTACTCTCATTTACTCTGGCTAGACAGTTGAAATCTTTCTTTGAGAAATTTGAGCAAAGTGGTTTTACCAATTTCGCTACTCTGATGGATAGCTTATTAGATAGATGGCCATCACCCCCACAAACAGATGATGTTTATTTTGACTTATTCAAGAAGACAAAAGAGTTTTCTCATGACTGGACATCAATGATATGCCAAATCGGACAAATTCAATTACTCAAAATGACAATTGGAGCACACATGATGCTCAAATGCAAACTCGAGGCCGAATCATTAGAATTCATGCTTAATAATGCAAATGACACGGTTCTTCAAGCAATTAAGCAGTTCTATAGGGATCCAACACACAATCCATATCCATCCTCAAAGTTAATTTGCACACTATCGACATATTTAGAGAATTGCGGGTTATGTGAACCATTGGAGAAGATTTATACAATGGCAAAACCCCTTGCAGAAATATCTCTTGCATTGTTTGCACTAACAATATTAAATCTCAATAATCAAAAAGTTAAAGAAGACGAAAGACTACACATGCTTGTTAGACAAGAGTATTACTCACATTACGAGTTTGTTGTTGGAATCATAACAATTCTCAAGCAAATGAACGTTACTCACATGTATTCATACCTTACATTTGTTGGACAATATACCAATCTCCTTCTCACAATCCCTCCCCAAAAGACACAAAAAGAGGCAACTGGAGGTATAGAGATTAACCGCGATTTGAAGTATCTTATGATATTTGTTAAAGACTTTGAAAACCTTTCCCAATGCCCCAGAAGAATGGTGGATACGTTTATTCCACCCACAATCTTCGACTTTCTTTCAATTTAAATTCAATTCTTGCACTTTTTTTAAAAATTTGTCAATGTAAAATAGACATTGTTTTTTGTCTCAAGTGGTAATTATTTCCCCAGATCATTTTTTTTAATGTCAAAAAATAATAGCTCTTATAGTAGAAAAATCCAACAACTTCAGTGTTATGTAATTGGGTCTGCAGAGGATTTATCTAATCAAATTATTGGCAAGTTCATTTATCCAGATGGCGTTTCTTTGTTTTTTTCCGATGATAGTGTTTACGTGTGTAAAGATTCAAGTTTTTACAAACGAATTCCAGTGCAAGCTGTTAATATAGATGATATTATATCTTGGAAAAATCAGTACAATCTTGCTCACAAGGATGACCCAATAAATACCAAAGAGATTACTAAATCCAAGTTTTCTATGGATTTTCCAGATTCAATAATTCAAAGATACCTGAATATGCTTTATATTTTTCTGGGAATATATAAATCAAGTAATAATGAGAATAAAAGCAAACTAACAATACCCAATAATAATACAAAACCGATTCAAATACCTATCCCTCAACCAGGTTATGTCCGTGTACCAAACCCTCCACCACAACCGGCTCCAAAACAATCACCAACTTTACCAGAAAAGACTCAATTACCAAAACAGGAACCCCGTTTTTATCTACCAAATGCTCCAAAACAATCAACAGCTTTACCAAATAAGACTCAATTACCAAAACAGGAACCCCGTGTTCCACCACAACCGGCTCCAAAACAATCGCCAACTTTACCAGAAAAAACTCAATCACCAAAACAACAAACGGCTCCAAAAGTCCCACCAACAATGTTTGAAACGCAAGGATGTAGTGTTTCACAACCAAAGGGACAAACGATTCCTCAACAACCAGTTCCTAAAACTTCAGCTTGGGGCGATATACCAAAAAGAGATACTTCAAATTCCCACATTCCACCTGAAAATTATAGATTTGGATCCAAAACACAACCATCTCAATCAGAAAGTTCTGCCTCTAATGATGAGCAACTGAATGGGGGTTTGTCGATATCTGTACCATTAATCAACAAAGGAATTGATAATAGGGCAATAGAGCATCTTTTAAGTGGTTTTCAAGTGAGATTTCTTCCCTATTTCTATCATGGGTGCTCTTTAGTTGAGGTAAAGTACAGCCAAGACCAAGAAGGTATTCTCGAAAATATAGTCATGTGCCACCCAGAGTATTTCTACAAGCCTCTATACTAGATTGATAAACCAGTATTTATTTTCATCTTTTTCACATATACTCCAAATAATCCGATATGCTCATAAGAGACTCAGTTTCCTGTCATAAATTCATTTAATCGTTTTCTCATCATAAAGTTGTCAATTTCAACATAGAAAATGGAAAAAGGAGTATCAGAACAAATGTTTGATGCTTTTATAGAGAATCCCCAGGATTTTTTAAAGTCCCTTGCATTCCATCGTGAGAGATCCTGGTTTGAAGAGCTTATTAGCTGGGTTGACAATCCTGGTGAATATAGAAAGCGGCCCAGTTTAGTTTATATGACTTATTTACTTTCAACTAATGACATAGATATTGTGGATGATCCTAGCGAAGTGAAATATGGTTTTTATCAGACTAAATGTTATTGCAAGAAAATTGATACTGAACCGATTTATTTCTGTAGAGAAATTTGGGCTCACTATTTGTTATTGCATCCAGCATGTATTAATATTGTCGCATTTGATTTTTCTAAAATGCTCCTACTCACCCCATATTGCAACCAAGGAAACATGGAATCTTTTCAATTTTCGAGTTTTGAAGAAAAAATAAAATTATTATATACAGTTTTAAAGGCATTGAAACACTTCCATGATTGTGATTTGATTCATCGTGATATTAAACCAAGTAATGTGTTCATTGAACGAAATGGATTTTGTATGGCTTACTTATCAGATTTTGGTATTTCTCGACCAGTGATGCATGATAAAACTACCTCTAATGTAAAATCTGAGGATTATTGTCATCCTGAATACAGATTTGGTGGGGATTCATTTTTTTATGAACACAAACATGATTATTACTCAATGTTAATTACAATTATCCATTCTATGTTAAAGAAAGCACCAACAAAACTAAAAGACAGGTACTCGACCGCATACGATGAGCAATCTTTGAGTAGATATCGAATTTTAAAAGCTGCATATGATAAAAAGGATAATCTGGTTTATGATGACTTAGAGAATATATTTAAAAGCTATTCTCAAGACATGAAAATCAATCTCTCCAGTGTTGATAATTTGCTAAGAAAGCTAAAAAAGACATGTTTCCAAAGAAGATATGGTGTTTTTAACTCCACTATTCTGAGTTTAAAAATTCAATACAGGAAAGAATATGGCTTAGATCAAATACAAAAGATTAATGATTTAGAATACAATAGGCAAGAATATGATACAACAGATGAATATTTTTATCTTCCTGTTCATCCAACAATGCATATTCTTGATAAAGAGAAGTATCTTTCAAAACAAATGATTCCCATCAGCACAGTTGTGTCAATAGCTCAAGGTATTTCTATTGAGGATTCCGAAGAATTTTTAATTGTTATTGATGCCACTATCCCTAATTTAATCATTTTTTCTAGGGTGTTTATTCAGATTGATCACGAGTCTTTTAACAATGTTTTTGTTGAAGATTATGTGATTTGTGAAAAAATAGAAGAGAATTATTTATGTCAATCATTTTTGCAAGCCAGAGCTACAAATCTTATTTCAAGAGTTGAAATAATAGGTGATTTCAATTATAGTTTTTTGAGTCCATATCATGTTACCCATCATAATTCAATCATTTTCTCCAAACCAATTCTTTATGTTGATATTCTTCCCTATGATATTGAAGCGATTTGGATAGCTGAGAAGAATAATGTGAACCAGAAGACAGTTATTCATGCCAAATCAATGTTGCCAGCTTTTGGAGTGTTGAAGACATATGGGAATGCTAGCATTTATCTTCTTTATAAGAATACCAAAATATTAGAACACAAAATAGAAACAGAGAACGGATCAGACATTTCATTCACCAAGATTTCGGTTAATGTACTGGGAGTTATGCCGAAAAACCCTTTTTCCTTTCAGTTTTGAACTCAGACATTTCCTGCCGATTTTGTATAGAATAAACATGTTCAATAATTTTAAACGTATAGTAAATGAAAGATCATCCAACAGAAAAAGAGTGGGCCACAAGGTTTTCCAATTTAGTACAAAATGAGAAAGACAGTATTAAGAGTATTTTGAATTCGATTGATAAACTTGGGGATGTTTTGGAGAGGGAAGAATATGAAGCTGTAATTGAACGTTCAAAAATATTCAAGCCCAAAGATTATAAACATATCGATGAGTTAAATCAAATTATGGTTCTAATTAATAATTTAAAGCCAAATAGCAGGAATTTTAAAATTTTTTTAGATCGTATTGAGAAAGAACTCACAAATAGGAGAGTCCAAAATGCTTCTATGCTAGAAAAACTGAATTCTAATTTGAAAAAAATCAATGAAGAGATCGAAATGAGGGAAAAGAGACAGATTCCTGTTGAAACTCCTGCATTGTACCCAAAAATATCTGAAAAAGTATTTTTTGAATCACCAATAAGCGAATTTCAAGATTTTCTGCATAGATATGGTGGGAGAACAGGGGGATGGGATATACATTCTCATGCAGAGTTTTTAAAGTTATTGGAGCTTCATGGAGCGAAAGATCTTCACAAGTATTTGCCTAATGTTCCACACCAAGCGATAATTGCGCATATAGAATGGAACAACCAATACATACAGCTCAAAAGGAAGATGAAGGAGGCATTGAGCTCAATGAAACACAAAGTTAATGCTCCAAATGACGATGAGAAACAGGAATCCATTCAAGTGGACGCAGAAGAAGTGAAGAAAAGGCTTGACGAGAGAAATAGAATCAAACAACAAAAGAAACAAGAAGAGTTTATGTTTGCTGAAGAGAAAAGGAGAAAAGACGAGGAAGAAAAGAAAAACAAATTTTTGAGGCTTCAGAATGAACTGAAAGAGAGGGTTCTCAAACCAAAGCCAATTGTTGAAAAAAACATAGAGGACATCGAAGTTGATATTAGACACAAAGCTTATTCTCAAAAAGAGTGGGAAAGAATCCGACAAAAGAACAATGATATTGTTGAGAAGAAGGCTGAGATAATTCGAAAACAAGAAGAAGAACAACTTGCTAGAATTGAGAAAGAAAAGAAGATCGCAGATTTAAATGCCAAAAAGTATAAAGATGTGAAAAGGGACCCCGAAAGACTCATGAAACCAACATCTGCTTTGTTAGCAAAGAAGATTAAAGATGAAAATGAACCTAAGGGACCCGTGAATTCTGTGTTTGATATTCCACATAGAGCAACGCCTGCGTGGTTGTTATAAAAATGTTGATTGTAGGATTATTTTATAATAATAAAGATGCAACTCTCCTTGCTCCAATCCTAGCACTCAACTCCCTCCTCAGATTACTGGATATGCTTTTGGCTTTTTGAAGATCTTGTTCTAATTTTGCTATCTGTTGTTGTAATAGGTATGACTCTTTCAAGAGCTCTTGTTGTTCTAAAGACCGTTCTCTTTCGTAAGATAGCTGTTGACTCTTTCTCAAATTAATATTCGATAGAGAAATCTTGAGTTTTTCAGCGACTCTACTTGCTTGAGTAAGTTTTTGCTTGAATTCAGTCTCAATGTTTTCTATCTCTTTTTGAAGTTCTGATACTTTAGCTTTCCTTTGCCGATTAATGTCAAATCGCTGTTGTTGCAGATCCTGAAGTTTTTCCATGAGTTTAGAAATTTTCCTTTGGTACTGTTCTTCTTTTTTCTTCATAGAATTTTGCATTTGGGAAATCTTGTTTTGGAATTGACTGTCTTGCTCATCAAGTAGAATTGTCATTTCCATTAATCTTGTTTTGGATTTCTGCTCTTCTTCCCTAAGAATCTGTGTTAGTTCTCTTTTTTTTGATTCAAGCTCATAGAGCTTCGAAGAATATACAGAATTATCAAGCTCTAATGAGGATCTTTGAGAAAACTTTAATTCAGAAAGCTTCGATTCATATTCCCTAACTTGTTCTTTCATGTCATCTATTTCTTTGTCATCATTAAAGCTTTCATTTTCAACTTCAAGACTTTGAATAGACTTAGAAAAGGCTCTGAGGGCATTTTCTTGTTTGCTTCGGATATCATCCATTTCAATTCTATGAAGATGCTTAGCTTCAGCAATCTTTTTCTCTGTTTCTAAGTCAACTTTTTTGATTTCCGTTATCAGCGCTTCTTTTTGTTTTATAAACTCATGCTCTTCGTTTGTCAATTCCGATTGCGCAACATTCACAGATAATATAAGTTCTTGCAACTCTTTCCTCATCTCTTTCAGCTTTGCCTCTTTTTCCGCTTGAATATCGTTATTAATTGCATTCATCTTTTCGCTTCGCGACTTTTGATATTCATCAAATGTGGAAGCAGATAATGGCATTGATTTGGTAAAATCCAGTCTGGTAAAATCACCTGATAATGTACCAAATCTGTTCATATTGGAAAACTGACATCAACGATTAAATAAATGTTGGATCCTAAAGACCTAATTGGACTGCAAAGGCACAAAGGACTGAATCTGAATATGCTTTATTTTCCCATTGTAGCAGCAATAATATATCTTTTTTGTATACTTTTCGACTCAGGACCGGTTCTTCCTCCGTTTTCAAAAGATTTTTCATCAATAGATTGTCGTTCTGTTAGATTTGATTCGTTCCGAGAAGACTATGGGTTTGTTCACTTTTCATTTCTTTCAGATCCATCTATAGAATATCCTTCAGAGTATTTGCCACACTTCATTTCACTGACACTCAATTCTACTCAATCTAGCTTCTTTTATTCTTCAAATAATATTAAAAACCTGAGTCGTGCAGGAAATCGTATAAATTTCAGCATTGCCCATCCGTTTTCTGGGGAGTATAAAATGTCATTTAAGTGCTTGGACACACATTTTGGGACACAAAAGCTTGTTATTCAAGATGTTTTGAATTTCTCAAGTTTAACAAGCGTGTTCACAGATCCGGGCTCAGATGCTCTTTTGACGAAGAATGTCTGCACTGAATCAGGGAGGCTCTTCATTCTTACTCCAGCCCAAGGCCACCATTCTCTATTTCAGTATGATCAAATACGAATTCAGTTTGATATTTATCCATGGGAGTTGTCTTCATATATGGAGTATAAGAATATTTCTTTGAACAATGATACGACTTTCATTTTGGCTCCATTTGATTTTGTGTGGTGGAAACTAATATTGTTTTCTCTTCAGCCTCTGGCTTCGTCACTGGAAAAGAATACCATCTCCAATAGAGAAAGAATCACGTTATCATTTATTGGTTTGCCACAAAAGGGAACAGCGGATATTCTAAAGCGTTTTAATCAGAACCCACCTGTTAAGCTCAAAGAGCCAGCATGTTTCAAAAAGCTCATATACACAAAAACCCGATCAGGTATCGAGCTCAAAGACACATCATTGATCGAAGAGGCCCTAAAGTCCAACTTCTCTTCATTACGTAGCTATTTCATTAAGTTTTCGACTTCCCCGAAGAAAATCGCACTTCCAACCTGTTTGAAAAACATTGAATCAGACATACTTGAAGTCTGCCCAGATTGTGAAATATTGCCAATAGGACCAAGAATCGATATTACACAAGTTGCAGACATTATCTCAAAGTCTCAGGTATTCATCGGTAACCATTTTTCAAACCTGATCAATATGATTTGGCTTGGCTCAACTAATACATCTGTTATTGATCTATCTCCAGATACTGAAAAGTGTGTCAACTGGGCAAGCAGTTTTGCTCAAAAGAATAACATCACATACTACTCATTGAATGAAAAACCGGCTCGATGCTCATGCACTGATTTCTCATGTCTAACACCTAACCCTATGATTGATCCAGAAATCGATCATAGTCACTTCAAATCACTCCTCCAACGTGCTATATTTTAACGGACGATGTAAATTTCCAAGTTTTGATTCAAAAAGCATTTTTTCATAAACTCTCATCAAAAATTTGACAACAACCGTTTTAATTTAGAACAGATGGATCAGACTCAGGTTTCCAGCGAGGATTCCAGCACACCCAGCGATTTTGTAATTTCTGTTCGTAGTAACAGGCCAATGATTTTAATGATAGTTTTTTGCGTGCTTGGGCTGTTTATATTCTATGAGGCACAGAGAATTGAAAATACACGTAAATGGGTTGTTGTTCTTTTATATATGAGCGGGACATTGCTTTTAAGCCCATCTTTATTCATTTTCTTTTCATTATATCATGCTTTGCTTAAGCCGATCCCTCGAGATGATATGATTAGCGAGACCGCATGAAACTGTAATATTATATTAAATAATCTATCCTAAAACTAATTTTACTATTTGGGAGGCTGGGGTTCCACCTTCCTTTGTCCAACATCTTCCCAGTTGGTAGACAAAACTGTGCCACCCGACTCCTGGAAGCTCTTATTCATAGCTCTCCTTGCTTCTTCGGACGCATTTGCGTAGATCTTCTTAAGGAAATTATCCAATCCTTCATTTTTCTCTTCCTCTTCATCTGGAAGTTTCATCCTTGACCATTTTTCGTATAATGGCTTTGTAGCATCGCCGGCAGCCTCGACTTTGGCCCACATTCCAGATGATGACTTGTTTAAACTGATCTCAATCTTTTTAGAGCCATCATCAACTTTTACCGAGTCAGGAATAACTTCGCCCATAAAAGCCCACGCTTTTACAAAAACTTCGTTATTCACCTCACATTCAAGAATCAGAGACTGTTTCTCAGGTTGCAATTTCATATTGGTGATGCTTTTACCACCTTTATACATTATAACCGAAACGTTCTTGTTAGTCTGATATGAATCAGTCTCAAGTGGAAAAGACGGAGCGCTCATTCGTAAAAAATAGCCGAACAGACTAAATCAAAATTAAATGCCCAAGAGATTTAATCTGCTTGTATTAGGGCCTCAGACAACTGTAGGGCAGGCCATATTGAAGAAGCTTAGTGACCATTTTCATTACTTGAACATTCTTGTTCCTACTGGAATCTATGGCGAAGGTGTGGTTCTTCCTCCCTATCAAGTTTACTTAAATTTTTATAATGTTGAGCAACTCAGCACCGAGTTTGCTCTTTGCGATGTTATTGTTTCGTGTTCTCCCAGTTATTCCACGTCTATTGTCCGCAAGGCTGTTGAGAATTCTGGTGGGAAATTTATTGACGCATGCTTTTCATATCCACAAGCGGTTATTGAAGCAGCATTTCATAGATTACCATTTTCTCCGAAAAGTATGGAAGCTGTGCAATCAGCATCTGGAATTAGTATTCCTGATTTTTGGGCCATTTCTCATGCAGAAACTAGTCTCCCAAAGCCAATGTGCGATGAAGGAAACTGGTATATTGAGCAAACAACTGTTTCTCTATCAAATATTTCTGTAAGGCATCGCATTGCTTTTTCCAGTCGTTTTTTTGCATACTTGTTTTGGTGTTTCTCTATCATTTCTCGTGTTCTCTTTCCACTTTTCGGCCGTTCTAAGGCGTATACATCATTAAGCAAGTGGACATTCATTGGAAAGTGTTATGAGCATAATCAGAAGTTCCATTTTGTAGCATCATCAGATAGAGTCGATGCTGAGTCACTTCGACCAGATGTGGCTGTAATGAGGATAATCGAAAATCTTGGAATTAATAGAAGCGAATCTCATGATTGGGGTTGTTGTGGCAAGCTCAAAGTTAAGCTTGTCGAGTATAAGGGATCACATAAACAATAGGTGCTAAAACTGGTTTATTGCTCTGGGTTCTCAACAGTTTCTTCAACTTCATCTGGTTCAAACAAATCTCCCTCATAAATACCGTGCCCGAAGTAACAATTAGAGAACTCTGTTCCACAAAGAGAGAAAAGAAAACCAGGCCAATGAACTGATCGAAGCTGAACTTCATCTAAATTTGTTGTTTGAACAAATCTCCACCCATTAAGGTCGTTTAGTGGGAGAGTGAAATCTAAAGCAGGATTTGATAATGCTTTTTCTAAAAGTGTAGGAGGTGTTTCTCTTTGTACCCAATGACGGAACTGGGAGAGCTTGTTTGATTCTTCCAAAGGAATTCCAGACCAAAGCGGGTTGGGGATAACAAAATTCAAAGCTGTTTGAATTAGGTAGCTACGGGGGAATAGCAGGCAATCATGTAACAATGTATCAAGAATTGCCGCAAGTCGTTGTTCTTCAGTTACAAGCCTTCCTGATGGAAGTTCAAATTCTGAAATAAGCTTTCCTGTGAATGGCTCTCTAATATGAATTGCCTCTTCTCTTAACGAATCTTCAACTTTGGTGATAGAAAACCAATCAATGCAATTAGTCGAACAAAAGAACATTGATGGATAGTATCGATTATGCTCAGTTGAGAAAGCAATGTAATAGTCGGCTTGGATTGCCAGAATCTTTCCAAAGAAAAACATAGCTTCGCTACGAACTTGGTTCTGCAAAAGCTTAAGGGAGCATCCAATGCGAATAGTTTCGGGAAGAGATAGAAGTATTCCTTGATTGGGAACTTGCTCAATTATCTGCTGAAGACGCCCAATATCCATTTGGAAATAACGTATCTATCGTCGTGTAAATTTACTAAAGAGGGTTTATTTTTTTGGGCAGACGATTAATCACTGAGTCACTGTTAAAAGCGTAGAGCTTTTCTATGTTGTCTATATGAGTTGGATGATCTTTCAGGAATTTTTCATATTCGTTGACAGCCTTAAGCATGTCATAGTATTCCTGCTCTTTTGGCGTGTAAAATGCTCTATCTATGTATTTTATATATTTCTGGTGAATGTGCTCGAAAATTGCACGAAAATGTCCAAAGAGATCGAATTGAGATTCAATTACTGACATATCATCGTATATTTCTTTTGGATCAGAATACGCACGGTTGGTGATTTTCTCCAAAATATCTGAATAATATGCTATTGATCCTGAATCATTTTTTATAATTGGCAAGTCGTTAGTACTCATAGCCTTTTCTTTTGACGCTAAAAAATTAATCCCTTTATCAGCCAATTTTAGGAATCCGGATTCTAGCTTTTTATATGTTTCCTCAGTGAAAGCCATTTATACTTAAAAAGACTACGATAAAATAAACACAGATCAAGATGATTTATTAAGATCATGGTGGATTCCAATATTACTTGAATCCTGAACTAATTACAGAGAATATACGTGAAGATTTTCCAAATCGAGATGTTTTTGAATTAAAAGATATTATACATCATTCAAGATTGAATTAAAAAATTTTCTCGTTCTCAGCAAAAAGTTCTCTGTATGTGACCCTGATCTTAATCCTGATGAGGAGGAAAGAAAGATGGATATGATTGAAATTGAATATGTACAAATGGATGGTTAAAAGGCCCTGCTCAGCCTAAAGATGAAGATTTCCAATATTAATAAAGTTATATATTGATTAAATTGGGATATATGTGTGTTTAGGATTGATCCGATAAGCATTGTTTTCAACATTATTGGTAATAAGAAAAGTAAAGAATGGATAACAATTAGCTGATATTTCTGTTCGAGACTCTTTTCCTTGGTATTACAACATATAGAACCAAACTTTCCATTAAATAATTCTAATTTCAGCATGTTTGAATCAAAATCCCGGTACCAAATCTTAAACATTTTCAAGAAAAGTGTATTCATCAAGATCTGGATCATAATGGAAGACCTTTGGCTCGCCCTAAAGACCCGATTCGTAGCAATCTAGAATTACAAAGCCATGGTCAGCCGATGGGCACTCACACAACACCAAACAAATTGTTGGATATTACCAATCATAAAATATCTGGGAAGAAGAGATTGAGTAGTTGGCTCCAATAGCTTGAATCGAGGTAATTTGAGTATAATCATGTGACAATGATGTTGGATTTGTTGTGGGAAATGCTATTTAGAAGCATCTTCTCCATTTTGTGTTTTCATCAGAGCAATAAATGCTTTAGGAAGCTATATATGCATGTAGCCTCTACTTGTGTAATCATTTCATCTCTAATAGGATTGGGATTTACAAAATCTTGTCAACGAGACTAAAATTTGGAGAAATCGATAATAGGAAAATCCTTCTTTGCTTCATCCATCAAAAAAAGTGAACTGATAGTATCCTTAATAAATCATAAAACTTTGTTGTTAGAAATAAGTTGTAGATTTCAGGGATCCTTTTATGACAAAGGGATTCCAAATATGATTATCAGCTCCGCAAAATTCACATTTCTAATCTTTTTCTACTTGAAAACAACACTAACATACTCATCTGATTCTCAAAATCTCAATTCAATTAGTTGATCATTATTTGTCGAAATCTTATTACATTATTTGATACTCCCAAACAAATCCATTCCTCATTTATTTATCTAACACACTTCACGATAAATCATCTCTAGGTTTCTCAATTCAAAACCATTTCTAAATATCAACTCGAAAGATCATACTAAGGAATTTGAAAAAAAACCTTTCTTTTTAAAGCAGATTCGATAATCTCCATACCGATATATCATTTTGAACAACTCAACACTATCAGTTTTTGAATTTATATCAGCTTTTTGATTAACTAGATATTCAACAACACTAAGATGACCATTAGCAGCAGCATAATGAAGAGGAGTCCAATTAAATATAAAAACTCAACAATGAATAACTGTACAATTTTTATAATGCCAGTCACTATTCAAACGGTCCTTTGAATTCACATTCCATCAAGAAAAAATATGTTACTAAATTTTGAATCTTTCGCAGTCTCTAAAACATCACCAGTAAAATCGATTCTTTTTGTAGATTTCCAACTCCTTCAAGAGGAACAATGGCACATATAAAATTTACAAAATAATAAAGTAACCACTTTTTGTAAATTATTAGTCAAATAGACATTTTAATGGACGCCACAAGGCCATTTGTTGTTTTTAAACACGAAAACGAGGAATTTGTTCTTCAAAACGAGCAAATTGTTTTAAATAGGTATCATCGAGAGTATTTTGGGAAAACTATTGTAGATTTTGAAACAAAGTCAAGTCACAAATATGTACGACAGTTTTTTGCTTTTTTGCAAACAGGGAAAGTTCCTACTGTTTTTGAAGATCAAATCGAAGTTTTTGAGCTTCTCAAAGAGTGGGATTGTCATGATCTTGTTTTTGATTCGTATCGGTTTCGAATCCAATCCGGAAAAAATAATTATTATATTTCGCATAATAACGTATTGTATCCTGTTAATATTGGGTGTTTTTACTTCCACAGTTCAGCATTTCAAGATTTCTGTCATAGTAATCCACATAAGATATTCAATATTGAGCAAAAGTGTTCAACGAAAACGATTGAAGTTTTCCTCGATCTTCTTCATTGTCGAATTCGCCAGCCCGAATTAGGAGATGTAGATGAAGTTCTTGAGCTTAGTCGTTTTCTTGGGTGTTCATCACTATGTGCATTGATTAATGAGAGATCAGCCGAATCAATTCTATCGCTTATTCTCCGCAAGCAAGAAGAAGAATCATTTGATTTTTCATTTTTTGAACATGTTATTATTGAAAACCTTGAGTCTTACTTATTGTTATCTGATTTTGGCCATGTTTGTCTTACCATTTTAAGTCGAGTATTCCAGAAAACCGAAACAGTATTTCCTATTTCTCTTCTTCAGCCATTTTTCGAATCTTGTGTAGCATTTCATGGTTCTAGTGCATCAGTTTTTTTGTCTAAAATCAAATTCCAACCAGCAAATAGCTTGGAAGAATTTAACCAATTCCTCCGTGTTTTCTCTGAAAATAGCACAGATGATTTCTTCTCTCTCAACAGCAATCATCTAAAGGAATTCTGCAAGCAATTTGAGCAAGCACAACAAAGTATTTCTGAAATGAAAGCATTTATTAATGATATGAAACGAAAAGAAGCAGAAGATCAACAGAGAATCGAAGAACTTAATCAGAAAATGAAGAGAAAAGAAGCAGAAGATCAACAGAGAATCGAAGATCTCTTGAAAAGGTTAACTGAATTAGAGAAATACCAGCAAGAAATGGACAGGAGAAAGAAAGAGGAAGAGGAAAAGCGACTTAGAGAAGAACAAGAACGAAAGAAGATAGAAGAAGAACAAAGAAAACGAGAAGAGCAAGAAAGAAAGAAGAAGGAAGAGGAAGAAAGGAAACAAAAAGAAGAATATGAAAGAATTGGAAAATGGCTAACAACCCAACCACCAGATTTTGACAATAACATAATAAATGCTGCCCATAAAGGTAAACTATCAAGTGTTGTGTATTTGTTAGCACATGGAACTAGTGTCAATTCAAAGGATTCATATATTGAGTTTTTATATTTAATCAGACTTCTCTTCATTATGCTGCTCGAAATGGTCATCTTAGTATTGTTGAATATCTAGTTAATCAGAAAGCTGATATAAATGCAAAAGATAATTATGTTGAGTTTTTATATTTGATTGGACTCCTCTTCATTATGCTGCTGATAATGGTCATCTTTGTATTGTTGAATATCTAGTTAATCAGAAAGCTGATATAAATGCAAAAGATAATTATGTTGAGTTTTTATATTTGATTGGACTCCTCTTCATTATGCTGCTCGAAAGGGCTATCTTAGTGTTGTTAAATATCTAGTTAATCAAAAAGCTGATATTAATGCAAAAACTAATCGTGTTGAGTTTTTATATTTGGTAGTACTCCTCTTCATTTTGCTGCTAAAAAAGGTCATCTTAGTGTTGTTGAACATTTAGTTAATCAAAAAGCAGATATAAATGCAAAAGATAATTATGTTGAGTTTTTATATTTGATTGGACTCCTCTTCATTATGCTGCTCGAAAGGGCTATCTTAGTGTTGTTAAATATCTAGTTAATCAAAAAGCTGATATTAATGCAAAAACTAATCGTGTTGAGTTTTTATATTTGGTAGTACTCCTCTTCATTTTGCTGCTAAAAAAGGTCATCTTAGTGTTGTTGAATATCTAGTTAATCAAAAAGCAGATATAAATGCAAAAAATAGTGGTGTTGAGTTTTTGTATTTAATAGGACTCCTCTTTCGTGTGCGAGTGGTCAAGTGAGAGAATTCCTCAAGAAAAACGGTGCAGTTTAAAAAATGGCGCGGGGGGAAGGCCCGCTGTTTTTGCTTCTCCTGAGAAGGCCATCATAGGCAGCTACCTTGGACAGAGGCCTCTAAG